>JGI24707J26582_10003554_pt1 | contig 11135 bp, 10 predicted proteins | sample BioPla1DNA1_FD_26582 | JGI IMG/M metagenome (IMG submission 26582) | reverse complement strand
TAATATACAATCCTTATTACCCCCATCTGTTCCTCCTGCCAATAAAATTATATCTGGCTCTTTTTCTATCATATCCCTAATTTCACTACGAGTTAATTCATGACTATAAACCTCAAGAACACGAGAGCCTGCACCTAATGCTGCTCTTTTAGCCGCCTCTGCTGTTAAATCAGGTACCAAACCAACGGCCACCATTTTCAGTCCACCTGCTGCACTACTACATGCCAACATTTCTTTGAAGTTTAATTCTTTGTCCTTGCACTTTTCCTTCATGACATTATAAGCATTGTCAAAGCCAATCATGATATCTTCTTCCACTGTAGTCAATGCTTTTGTATGGGCAATGATTTCATGTTTTTCCATATCAACAGCTGTCAGCTTTGTATATGTGCTACCAAAGTCAATTAATAATAGTGCATCCATATTATCACCCTCAGATTAAATTAGTTTTAAATCTTCTCTTAAATGATTGATTCCTTCTTGTGGTGAAGTTCCTGGAGCATAAACACGGTCAAATCCCATTTCTTTAAATCTTTCTTCTACTGGACCCCATTCTTGCTTTCCAACTACTAAGTTTCCTCCAGCATATAATAGGATATCTTTTAGTCCTGCTTCTTCACATTTTTCTCTTAATCCTCTACAGTCAATTTCTCCATGTCCATAAAGAGATGATACTAAAATTGCAGATGCATTTGTTTCAATAGCCGCATTAATAAAATCTTCCTGTGAGCTTAATACACCTACATTGATTACCTCAAAACCTGCTTCTGTAAATGCATGGTCTAAAACTTTATTACCAACTGCATGACAATCTGCTCCTATAACACCAAGTACTATTTTCTTATTCATAGTCTTTTTCTCTCCTTAATATATTAATTTTTTATTTTAATAATTTTAGATAACATGGTATTAACTGAATCTTTATCTAAAATATAATCGAATCTTACAATTTCTTTTTTATTACCAGCTATTTTTCGAATTTCTTCCTCCCTACCAGGTGAAACAATAATCACATTAGCATTCTCAATAGCTTTTATGATTTCTTTTTCGTCCCTACTATTTATAGCCTCCATCTTAAAGTCTTCCAAACCAGCAGCTTTCAATGCATATTTCACCTTAAAATGAAATTCCTTTGAAAGGCTAATTTGCACAAATTTTGTTCCTTTAGGATACTTTGCAACTTTTACAATTGTTTCTAAGCTAGGATTACTGGCAACACCTACTACTTCTTTATTAAATGTGGATATTAAGCTTTTAACTTCATTTACATGATTGAAAGTGGTGATTATAATTTGTGCATCATTAATGTACTTTTCGTCTGCTTCTCTTTTGTCCTTGAGTTGAGATAATGTCATAGGCAATACATTCAAGCCCATATTTTGAGTTAATTCCTGAGCAAAAAACCTGGCTTGTTCTATATTACATTCTATGAATATCCCATTTATATTTTTAATTAAATCTTCTTTTTCTTTGACCCTATCTTTTGCTATAAGTAAAAATTCTTTTAAATCTAAGTCCATTTCTATAGCTTCTTCTAGAGCCATATCGATTAGTCTAACTACCTTATTCTTAGTTGTATCTTGTTTCCATGGTCTATCTTCTTTTGCAACAAAGGTTCCTCTACCTTGATAGGAGATAAGAATACCTTCTTGTTCTAATAAATTGTAAGCAGATGAGATGGTATTTCTACTAACTTTTAAACTCTGTGATAATTCCCTTTCTGTTGGCAATTTATCACCTATTTTTAGTATGCCGTTTTTTACATCATCTATGATATAATTTTTTACCTGTATGTAAATTGGCACACCACTTTTTCTATCAATTTCCATTTTAAATAACCACCTCTTTTCTTATCTCTCTTCAACAATGGACTAGTCCATTTGATTTTCATTTAGCAACCTTTAATTTCACTATATATCATATGTTTAATTATTAAAAACTCGATTAAATATATCCTGATAGCCTTTTTGCTGAATTTGCTCCCAAATAACCTAATTTACTCTATTTTTCGCTACAATGCTTTGTAAACCCCTACTTTTACTATGAGGAATTTATTGTTTTTTGCAAGAATGGTATTGCTAAAAATCATATTTATAGGTCCATTTTGAACAATGGATCTATTGTTACTTTTTTAACCAATTCTTTTTTTGTCATAGTTTATCTTATTTCCATTATAAACCTTGGCATGTAGTAGTTAAGTTCCATTATTATAAAAGAATTAAATAATTTGTATTAGAAATGAAAATGTTTTCATTTTGAGAAATTGCANTATCTTTGTTATTATTATGCTTATTTCAGAATATTCACACCCGTGTTTTGCAAAAAAAATAAAAAAAATACTATTCTTTTTTTGTAAAATAGTATTTAAAAACTTATTCTTATGTGGATTTTTCTATTATATCTATTGCCCTTCTTAACTTCCCTATAGGTATTTGTCCTGGGGCGGAAGTTGTTTTCCCAGATGCAAATGTAATACTTGATCCAAATACACCACCAATAATTCTACTAATTACACCTATTTCCGACATAGAAATTGCTATAATTGGAATATCTAAATGTTTTTCCCTAGCTTCTAAAGCAGCCTTTAATAAAGTTAATACATCATCTTTATTCCTGGGCATTAGAGCTATCTTTACAATATCCCCGCCATATTCTTGTCCTTTGATTAATCTTTCAATAATCATCTCCTTACTAGGTGTCTTATCAAAGTCATGATTAGAAATGATAACTTTCATATTATTTTTATGTGCTGTTTTTATTATCTCTTGAAGAACTTCCATATTATTTATTAATTCTATATCAATGATATCTACTAATTTGGTATCAATAACAGCTTTCATCAAATCCATTCTCTTAGATAATGGTATCTCCCTATAGCCTCCCTCTTCTGCTATTCTACAGGTATAAATAATAGGATAATCCTTTAATATATTATGAATTTCCTTCAAGGTTTCAACTACCTTTTTTATGTTCTCCACGTCTTCAAAATAATCCCCTCGCCACTCTACCAAATCGGGATTTATGGCTAATATGTCCTGTGCTTCCTCTATTAATTCACTTTTACTTTTACCCACTAAAGGAAGGCATATAAGGACATTTTTACCTCCTATGTATTTGTTTTTAATTATAATAGGCTTTATTTCTTTCATCATCTTTTTAACATTCCTTTATATTATATAATTCATTGATAATTTCCACACTGATTTCACCTATACTTTTGTCATCAGTATCTATGATTATATCAGCACTATTATAGTAGGCCCTGTCCCTATTCTTTAACAATACCTCAATCTTTTGTATACTCATCTCTTCTTTCAATAAGGGTCTAGTGTCCTCATCTTTTATTCGCTGATATATGGTGCTGGCCTTTGCCCTAAGTAATATGGACTTGCCGTTTTTTCTTAAGTTTTTAATATTTTCATCATGAAGTACCACACCACCACCACATAATATAAGAGTGTTTTTTCTATTGCTTATTTCTTTTATAATATCCTTTTCTATTGTCCTAAAATAATTTTCCCCATAATGTTTAAATATATCATTAATAGACATATTGCATCTCCCTTGGATTAGCTCATCAGTATCTATATAATCCATAGCTAATTTTTCTGCTAAATCCCTACCCACTGTGGTTTTTCCTGTTCCCATAAATCCTATTAACAAAATATTATATGGAAATAATTTTTGGGATTGCATTTGTCTGCTTATTTTTAATATGCTTTTTATATAATCCTCTACCTCATTGGCAAAGTTATTATCTTTCAAATTTGATAAGGCTCTTTGAATAACCCTTTCCTCTCTATCTAACTGAAAAATTGGCAATTTATTCTCCATTTTATATTCCATAATTTCTATAACCTGTTCCATTCTTTCTTGAAATAGTTCTATCAATGACTTATCTATCCTATCTATTTCCTTTCTTAATTTCTCTATATTTTTATTTTGTCTTTCCAAAATATGCCCCCTCCCTTACTTCCTTTGTTGTCAATAATATTTCCGACACCTTTCCCCTGCCCATTGGCAATATAAAGGATATTTTTCCTTCCTTATTTTTTTTATCCTTCATCATATACTCTGTTAATTTAACCCAGGAAATATGATCTATATCCACAGACACACCTATATCTTCAATGATTTTAACAATCTCTCCATAATAAGATTCATCAATATAATTCAGGTTTTTTGCCATCATTCCTTCATAATACATACCCATAAGCACTGCTTCCCCATGAGTATATTTTTTATAATTAGTAGCAGCTTCCAAAGCATGACCTATAGTATGACCATAGTTTAAAATTTTACGAAGTCCTTTTTCTTTTTCATCTTTTGATACAATTTCCGCTTTTATTTCACAACATCTCTTAATGGTTTCCTTTATAATATCCTCATCTAATTCAAGTATTTTAATAATATTTAATCTAATATATTTTAAAAATTCATAATCATAAATAATACCATATTTGACAATCTCACCAATACCACTTATTAATTCCCTAGGAGACAGAGTATTCAATGTCTTAGTATCAATGATTACCGCCTTTGGTTGATAAAAACTCCCTATGGTATTTTTTCCTTGAGGCATATTTACTCCAGTCTTGCCTCCCACACTACTGTCTACCTGTGATAATAGGGTAGTGGGAACTTGAATAAAATCAATTCCCCTCATATATATGGAAGCACAAAATCCTGCTATATCTCCTACTACACCCCCACCTAAAGCAATTAATCTGGATTTTCTAGTAAGTCCTATATCTAACATGGTTTGTAAGATATTTTCTACAATACTAATATTTTTACTGTTTTCTCCTGGAGATATTACTATTTTATATACCTTTTTATCATTTAAAGAAGATAGTACCTTGTCTATATATAAATTATCCACATTTTCATCAGTTATAATAATATACTTATCCCCTTGTCCACAGTATTTGCCTAAATTATCTAATAAATCTTTATCAATATATATTTTATAACTATTTTCTTTTAAATCTATTAATAATCCTTCCATCCCTTTATGATCTCCTCTAGGGAATCCCCTCTATATTTTTTTAAAAATTCCTGTGCAATTACTGTGATAGCCACCATCTCACCCACAATAGAGGCAGCAGGAACTGCACAGGTATCACTTCTTTCTACTGTTGCCAAGACCTCTTCTTTACTAATTATATCTATTGTTCTAAGTGGTTTATATAAAGTTGGAATGGGCTTCATAGCACATCTAATAACAATATTTTCCCCATTAGACATACCACCTTCGATACCCCCAGCATTATTACTATCCCTGTAATATCCTTTGTTTTTATCATAAAAAATTTCGTCATGAACTAGAGAACCTAATTTTGTAGCATTTTCAAAAGCATATCCAATTTCCACTCCTTTAATAGCCTGAATGCTCATTAAAGCATAGCTAAGCATGGCATCTAGTTTTCTATCCCATTGTACATAACTACCCAAACCTGCTGGAACTCCTTTAATATGTATCTCAAAAATACCACCTAGAGAATTTCCTTCCTCTTTGGCATTTCTAATTTCCTCTTTCATTAATTTTTCCAGTTTTTCATCACAACATCTTACTTCAGATGTTTCTGCTAATTTTATTTTTTCTATTTCATGAATATTTTTCTTTATTCCTACTGAGCCTATGGAAATCACATGACTATAAACCTCTATATTAAAAACCTTCATTAACTGTTTTGCCAAACTTCCCATTGCAACCCTGGTAGCTGTTTCCCTAGCACTACTTCTTTCTAAAACATTCCTTATATCTGTAAATCCATATTTTAATGCTCCAGTTAAATCCGCATGACCTGGCCTAGCCTCTGTCACTTTTCTACCTTCCATATCTACATTTATTGGATTCATAAATTCTTTCCAGTTTTCATAGTCCTTATTTTTAATCATAAAAGCTATTGGACTTCCAAGGGTTTTACCACCCCTTATACCAGATATAATTTCTATTTTGTCACTTTCTATCTTCATTCTATCCCCACGACCATATCCCTGTTGTCGTCTAGCTAAATCCTTGTTTATTTCATCTATATCTATATTGACATTGGATGGAAAACCCTCTATCACTCCTATTAATCCCTGTCCATGGGATTCACCTGCGGTAAGAAACCTGAACATTATATCCCTCCTCTAATAAATTTCTCCTATGGGATAGGAACCAAAAACCTTTAATTTCCTTGTCTTTTTTTCTATATTATCTAATATGATTTTTGATTTTATGTCTTTTTGATGTCCATTAAAATCTATATAAAAGATATATTTACCCATTTCACTTTTTGCTGGCCTAGATTCTATCCTAGTCAAGTTAATATTTTCATCTGCAAATTCTTTTAAAATCATATATAAACTTCCCGGAAAATCATCATGAAAAGAAAATGCAATAGAGGTTTTGTCTCTGCCAGTAGGGATTTGATTACCCTCACCTATAACAACAAATCTAGTTTGATTATGACAGTTATCCTGAATATTATTGTTTAATATTTTTAAACCATTTTTTTGGGCTGCCACATTATTGGCAATAGCACCATATTGACTCCCCTTTTCCTTTGCTAACTTACAAGCACTTGAAGTGCTATCACATGGAATAAAGACAACCTGTGGATAGTGTTTTGCAAAAAATTCCCTACACTGCTCTATTGCTTGGGGATGAGATATAATATATTTTAATTTTTTTGCATTATCTTCAATGCTCAGTAGATTATGTCTAACCTGTAAAATAACCTCCCCTTGAATTTTAGAACTTTTGGTTGTCATTAGGGCATCCATTACTTCAGTAACTGCTCCTTCTGTAGAATTTTCTATAGGTAGAATTCCCCTATCTATTTCACCTAATTCTACTGAATTAATAATCTGTCTAAAGGTTTTCATAGGTATTAATTCACTTTTAGGATCATATTCCTTCCCAGCCATATAACTATAGGAACCTTCAGGCCCTAAATATCCTATCTTCATTTTTCTCCCCCTAAATTATCTGGTAATCTCCTTTAATTTTTCTGTAAAATCAGGAAAAGAAATCCCTATACATTGACTATCTTTTATTTTTATTACTTCATCGGAAAATAGTCCCCCTATAGCCATGGCCATGGCTATACGATGATCTCCATAACTTTCCACCACCCCACCATTTATCTTGTTAGGCCCTTCTATTTCCATACCATCGGGTAACTCTTTTACCCTAATACCTAATTTTTGCATTTCCTTTACCATAGCTGTAATACGATTAGTTTCTTTCACTTTTAATTCTTCCGCTCCAGTAATACGGGTCTTGCCATCAGCTATAGCTGCAATTATAGCTATTACAGGTATTTCATCTATTAGTCTAGGAATAATACCACCACCAATATTAACCCCATTGAGCTTCCTGCCCCTTATTATTATATCTCCAATTTTTTCTCCACCACTTACAAAGACATTGTCTATCTCTATATCTGCACCCATCATATTTAAAACATCAATAATACCCGTTCTGGTTGGGTTTAATCCGATCTTTTTTAGTATTAAATGGGACCCTGGTAGGGCTGCAGCGGCGGCCATAAAAAATGCCGCTGAAGAAATATCTCCAGGAATTTGTATATTTTGACTATAAAGTTGAGATTTTTTTAAACTTATGACAGTATCTTCAACCTTAATATCAGCTCCCAATGCTCTTAACATTCTTTCTGTATGATCCCTAGAGGTAAATTCTTCCCTTACAATAGTTTTGCCTTCACTATATAATCCAGCTAATAATATGGCAGATTTTATCTGGGCACTAGGTACTGGAGATTTATAATCAATACCATTTAAGTTTCCTCCCCTTATAACTAATGGAGCTAAATTACCTTTTTTTCTTCCCTCTATATTTGCACCCATTTGTCTTAAAGGTACAGCAATTCTTGCCATAGGTCTGTTTCTAATAGATTTGTCACCAGTGATAATTGTCAAAAATTCATACCCTGCTAATATGCCAGAAATCAGCCTAATGGTAGTGCCAGAATTCCCCACATCTAATATATCTTCTGGTTCTTTTAATCCACTTGGACCTCTGCCATGTACTATGATTTCACTATTATTATCTAATATTTCAATTCCTAATTGACGAAAACAATCAATAGTTCTAAGACAATCCTCCCCTCTTAAAAACCCCTGAATTTTACTACTGCCTTTACTAATACTTGATAACATTATGGCTCTATGAGATATGGATTTATCCCCAGGGATTGTGATTTCACCCTCTATTTTGTTTATTTTATTTGTTATTAGCAATTCAATCCTCTCCTCTACGATAAGTTAAGGGAAAGGCATTGTTTTTTAATATATCAAATGCCTTTTCTTGTTCGAATTTAGATGCAAATGCTATTCTTATAGCTCCTCTTTCTCCTTGCCGAGCATGTAATATTTCTATTTCTTTAATATTTATTTTATTAGCACCGATTATTTGAGTTAATTCTCCCAATACCCCTGGCCTATCTTCTACATCAATAATCAAATCATAGGTAGGTGGTATATAATCCTTGCCTAGATGAGGAATCTTATCACGTATTTCCTTGGCTTTTTTTAAAAACTCCAATACTTCCACCCTGTTTTCTTCCTGCAATTCTTTTTTAAAAACATCTAACATTTCCTTTAAAGTTTCTATACTCCTTAGAATCTCATTTTTATTAAACAGAAAAATATCCTGCCACATATAAGGGTTTCCAGATGCAATTCTAGTACTATCTCTAAAACCCCCTCCTACAAAAGAAAGATATGAATGCCTATTGTTTTTTTCTAAAAGATTTGCTAGCATCACAGCTGTCAAATGAGGTATATGACTGATTTGTGCCACAATTTCATCATGTTCTTTAGCCTCTATAACCACTGGGTAAGCCCCTATTTTTTGGACTAATTTCTGTAACCTAATAATAGTTTCATCTGTGGTGTTTTTGGCAGGTGTTAGAAAATAATAAGCATTTTCATATAGAGAGGGACTGGCTGCCCCAATCCCACCTTTTTCTGATCCTGCCATAGGATGGCCTCCTACAAATTGGATTTCATCTGGCAAATATTTTTTTGCAATTTCTTCTACATATACCTTTACACTACCTACATCTGTAATAATTGTATCTAGAGGAATATATGATGCAATTTCTTGAAAAATTTCCCCATAATAACCTACTGGTACAGCCATAATAATTAGATCCGCATTTTTTATAGTTTCTTTAGGACTTTCACAATAGCTATCAATAATCCCCATACTCTTTGCCTGAATTAATGTAGCCTTTGAGACATCATAAGCTATGATTTTTCCAATATAATCAGAATTTTTAAGTGCTAATGCTAGTGATCCACCTATTAAACCCATACCTATTATGGCTATTTCCTCAAATTCCTGCATCCTAACTCTCCCCTTTTGATATATAATATTTTGCAATAGTTTAATTATATTATTTTAAAATCTTGTATATCATCTACACCTAATCCTAAAACAATTTAATCTACACTAATTTTATTATAGTTTTAATTAAACACTTTACAGAATATTAAAGTAATTGTCAAGAAAAACTTTGTGCTTTTGATAGTTTTTTTACAAATTTTAAAACTCTTTTTTCAATTTCACCTTCTTTAATTCCTAATTCAATTTCTTTTATAATGGCACTGCCCACTATTAACCCATCACTTGATTGGCTTAGTTCTTTTACCATCTCAGGTGTAGATATGCCAAATCCCAAGGCTAAAGGCAATTCTGTATATTTTTTTACATCTTTCAAAAAAATATCTATATCTATACCCATCTTATCTCTAGTGCCTGTCACTCCCATGGAAGATATACAATATACAAACCCACTTCCATTTTGAACAATCGCCCCTATTCTTTCTTTGGAAGTTGGTGCCACTAAAGGAATTAAATCAATACTGTAATTCTTCATCATATCCTGTAATTCCCTTCTTTCCTCCAAAGGTAAATCAGGAATAATAAGACCATCTACACCATTATTACTACAATTATCTAAAAACTTTTTAAAACCATATTTAAAAATCGAATTAAAATATACTAAAAACACTATTGGTATTTCAGTTTTTTCTCTTAATTTCTTCACAAGTTGAAAAACTTTAGTTATATTTGTTCCAGATTTTAAAGCCCTTTGAGAAGCATTTTGAATTACTGGTCCATCTGCTAAGGGGTCAGCATAGGGTATTCCCAATTCTACTATATCTACCCCTTCCCCCTCCATTCCCAATACCAAATTATATGTAATATCCAAACTAGGATCTCCTGCAGTAATATAAGTGATAAACGCCTTTTTATTTTTACTTTTTAGTTCTTCAAATTTTTTAGTTATCCTGCTGATCTTCATCTAATTCTCCTCCAATACCTTTCTTATAGTATGAATATCCTTATCTCCACGCCCCGATAAATTTACAACAATAATGTTATCCTTATCAGTATTTTTAGCAAGTTTCATTAAATAAGCAATTGCATGAGAGCTTTCCAAAGCAGGAATAATACCCTCTTCTTTTGTTAAATACTGAAAAGCATTCAATGCTTCACTGTCAGTAATAGAAACATAATTTACCCTGCCTGTTTTATGAAAATAGGCATGTTCTGGTCCAATGCCCGGATAATCTAATCCTGCTGAAATAGAATGAACAGGCAGAATCTGTCCCTCTTCATTTTGTAAAAGATAGGTCATCATCCCATGAATTACCCCCATACTTCCTTTTGCAATACTAGCAGCATGTTTATCAGTATCTATACCTAGCCCACCTGCCTCCACTCCATACATTTTTACATCTTTATCTTTGATAAATGGATAAAACAATCCCATAGCATTACTTCCTCCACCGACACAGGCCAATAAATAGTCTGGTAGTCTGCCCTCCTTTTGAATAATTTCTTCCCTCACTTCATCTCCGATAATTCTTTGAAAATCCCTCACTATGGTTGGATATGGATGGGGGCCTACTACAGACCCTATAACATAAAAAGTATCTTCTACATTAGCTACCCAATTTCTAATTGCTTCACTGGTAGCATCTTTTAATGTGGCTGTTCCTGATGTAACAGGTACTACCTTTGCTCCCAACATTTCCATTTTAAAAACATTTAATTCCTGTCTTTTTATATCTTCCTGTCCCATAAATATTTCACATTCTAAATCAAACAT
>JGI24707J26582_10003553_pt1 | contig 11136 bp, 12 predicted proteins | sample BioPla1DNA1_FD_26582 | JGI IMG/M metagenome (IMG submission 26582) | reverse complement strand
GATACGCGTTTTGCCTTATCGGAGAGTTTTGAGTCAAGCTTATCAATGCTTGGAGCAAAATAGGCAAGATATGGTGTTATCGCATATCCCAATACTCCGCCCAGTGTGTTTAGAATCAGATCATCTACATCAAATAAGCGATATGGACCGCTATAAATAAAGAAAAGACCTGATAATTGACTTATCTCAAAGAATAATGAAAGTAATAAAGAATAGATAAGTGTTTGTTTTAAATCTTTTTTGAAGAGATAACGCATAAAGACTCCAAAAGGTATAACCATAACGATATTATAGAGGACTTGTGTAACTACAGGCTCTTTCAAAGCTTTTAAATATGTATTTGGTTGAATTAAATTGAGAGATGATTCCCGGGCTATATCGAAAATAAATTGAAATGGGACGAGTTGCATCATTTCTGTATAAGTGGTATTAACTTCATAAATAGGTGGTAATGGTAAAATAACAAGAAAGTATGCGTTCATGAGATAATAAATAAATAGAAAGATTAGAAATGAATAGTAGAAAGATGCATATCCTTTTTTTCTATATTGATAGATTAAAAAGGGTACGGTAATCATNAANGCCACGATTGGGAAGATGATGGTTGCTATTTTAATTGGTTCTAAAAAACTATGCATATTACGCTCCTTTTTACTTCTTAATTTTAGCATATTTCCGCAAATTAGTTAATTTTTCAATTACAATATGGTATATTATAAAATGATGCGCCCGTAGCGCAATTGGATAGCGCGTTTGATTCCGGTTCAAAAGGTTACGGGTTCGAGTCCTGTCGGGCGCACCATGAAAAAAATATGAAAAATGTAAAAAAGTATTACATGGTATGATATACTAAAGAAGTGATGGTTATAATTATCGCTCTTTCTAAAGTATGAGTCTAACCATTGATTTGACACTAAGACTTAGAAATAGCTTTTAAGACTTAGTTTTTTTAATAAAGAGGTGAATTATGGCAATCTGGAAAATTTATGGCATACTTGGGCTTATTGGACTACCGTTGATGTTTTTTAATTTCCCTATTGGAATGGGGTGGTTAGTAGGACATGGGGTAATGGTTGTACTGGTCTTTGCTCGAGGGCGCTTCTATGATATTTTATTATCTGGGAGCGAGTTCAGAATATCACAATATGCTTCTTATATTGTGTTCATACTGGGATTGATTTCGATACCATTATTGATTTCCTTCTTTTTTGAACAAATTATGAATCCATATGCGATATTTGGTGCTTATTTTTTAGATAGAATAGTTCACTTTGTTTATAACATTTTTGTAAAGGAGGAAACACGTGCATTATCAGACTGAATTAATTTCTATATTAGTTGTGTTTTCTATCATGGTTGGCTTAATCTTTTGGGCGCATAAGAGTTTGTTGGCATATGAACTTGATGAAAAACCTAAAGGAATGGCGCTTTATGCGATGATGTATGTTGAGACAATGCTCAATCTTACTGAATCAATCATGGGTAAAAAACGTGGTCGAATGATGGCCGGTTATATTGGAAGTGTATTTATCTTTATCTTGTTTTCAAACTGGATAGGATTGTTGGGATTTAACGCCCCTACTTCTAATTACAGTGTCACCTTAGCATTAGCGTTAATAACTTGGATCATGATTCAGGTTGCAAAGATTAGAACACTCGGATTCAAAGGATATATTAAGGATTTTTTCCAACCTTTTGCATTCTTTGTGATTCCAAATATCTTTGGAACAATTGCGCCTTTAATTAGTTTATCATTACGTTTATTTGGTAATGTCTTATCGGGTACGATTATTATGACCATGTTATATTCCTTCACTGCTTGGGTAAGTGGATTTGTTCCTGTAGTTGGAGGCTTTGATTTTTTTGGAGTAATTATTGCTCCGTGGTTACATTTATATTTCGATATATTTTCAGGGTTTTTACAAGCGTTTTTATTTATATCGCTTACAACCATCTTTATTGCTATAGAATTTGAGGAGGAAAATTAGATGGATACAGTTAGTATTGGAAAAGGTTTAGTTGCAATTGCTGCAGCGTTATCAGTTATGACAGGGATTTTCTCGACTTTAGGTCAAGGGTATGCAGCTGCTAAAGCAGTTGAAGCAGTTGGAAAGAATCCAGAAGCAAGTAATGAAATTCGTACGATGTTAATGCTTGGTGCTGGTATTGCAGAGACAGCTGCGATTTATGGTATGTTAGTAGCATTCTTATTAATATTTGTATTTTAAGGAGTGAAGTAGATGTTTGATATTAAAGAATTACTCTTTCCAAACATCATTACTGTCTTAGTTCAATTAAGTGCGACAGGAGTTATTTTTCTTTTGTATCGTAAGTATCTTCACGAGCCTGTTTTAAAAATTTTAGATAAAAAAGCAGATGCTTATCAGGAAGCTTATCTTGAAGTTGAACGTTTAAAACTTCAACAAAAAGAGGAAAGAGAACAATTTGAAAGAGAGCGAATTGTTCAAGCGGAAACACTTGAAAAATCACGAGAAATGATGCTAAAAGAAATAGAAGAAACGAAAGAAAAACTTTTAGATGAAACAAATCAAGAAATTGATCGAATGAAAGTTTTGGCAGAGAGAAGTATTTCACGCGAAAAGGAACGTATGCTTGAAGAAGTTGAAGCTGAGGTTTTAAATATTGCCTATGCGATGACTCAGAAAGTTTTGGAAGGCTATCGTTTCGATGAGCACGAAATGTTAAATGCACTTGAGAAGGAAATGGATCGTACTCATGTTCAGTCTTAATGCTTATGCACAGGCTTTCGTGAGTGCATCTGAAGAAAAAGGTGTAGAAAATTTTCTAGAATTTAAAGAAGTAGTTCATATTTTCGAAAGTATTCCGAAAATGGAAAATGCACTACTTTTTAAGCGTGACCGATTTGAAAAGATAAGAGAGACATTTGAAAGTGCTTTTTCTCCTTTGGTTTATCACTTCCTTGATATTATTATTGAGGATGGACATGTAGATCAATTAGGAGAAATTGAAAAGTTGATAATGGATACTTTAATTGCAGAAGATTTATATAGCTTTTGTATGGTGGAATCATCAGAACCATTGACTGCATCATTTAAAAGCGAGCTTGAAGGCAAAATTGAAAAGTTTGTGAACACACCATTTGAAATTCATTATAAAATTAATGAATCTATTGGTTCTGGAATTAAGGTGCGTGTTAATGATGATTGGTTTGATTTAAGTATACAAGGACGATTGGATCGTCTGATGGCGGAGGTGTCGTAATGGATTTAAATAGTGAACACATAGTAGCTAGATTAAAATCTCGATTAGAAAACTATGACTGGGATGAGGATGCCACAGATAGTGGAATAGTCTACAGTGTAGGAGATGGAATTGCCTTTGTTAAAGGTCTAAAGGATGTATTATCTGGAGAACTTTTAAGATTTAGAGAAGGTGTATATGGTCTTGCTATGAACCTAGAGTCTGACCAAGTTGGAGTCGTTTTATTGGGTCAAGATAGTGAGATTAGAGAAAAAGATAGAGTTTATAGAACGAAAAGAGTGGTTGATACACCAGTGGGAGATGACCTATTAGGTAGGGTNGTAGACTCATTGGGTTTTCCGATTGATGCAAAAGGNGANATTGAAGCGCAAGAGCGTCGACCAATTGAAAACGAAGCTGCGCCAGTTATGGCTAGAAANAGTGTTCATCAACCTCTGTTTACCGGATGGAAAATTATTGACTCGATGATTCCAATTGGAAAGGGACAACGTGAGTTAATCATTGGAGATAGACAAACAGGAAAAACCACCCTTGCTATGAACGCAATAATGAATCAAAAAGATCAAGATGTTATTTGTGTCTATGTAGCGATTGGGCAAAAAGCTTCAACAATTACTCGTATGGTNAATCAGTTAGAGCGTTTTGGTGCNATGGATTATACGGTAGTTGTGGCTAGTCCTGCCGATGATATGGCTCCTTTACAGTATATTGCGCCTTATACGGGTGCATCAATTGCAGAATTTTGGATGGAGCAAGGTAAGGATGTTTTAATCATTTATGATGATTTATCTAAACATGCTGTAGCTTATAGAACAATTTCACTTTTATTAAGAAGACCATCAGGTCGTGAAGCATATCCAGGGGATGTATTTTACTTACACTCTCGTCTATTAGAAAGAAGTGCTAAGTTAAATGATAATTATGGAGGCGGTTCGATGACGGCCCTACCTATAATTGAAACTCAAGCTGGTGACATTAGTGCCTACATCCCAACAAACGTTATCTCGATTACCGATGGACAGCTATTCTTGAACTTAGATGACTTTAACTCGGGGCAAAGACCGGCAGTTGATAGTGGACTAAGTGTTTCAAGAGTTGGTAGTAGTGCGCAAACACCTGCTATGAAACATGTTGCATCAAGTCTAAAGTTAGAACTAGCAAACTATGCAGATTTAATGTCTTTTGCGCAATTTAGTACTGACGTAGATGCAAACACGAAGAGAATACTTGATCATGGTGAACGATTGACTGAGCTATTAAAGCAAGGGGTAAATCAACCATTAAGTCATGATTTAATGGTACTAAGTTTGTTTTTGAACAAATATGGGTATTTGGATCAATTGGACGTTGAGAATGTCTTACCATTTGAGGCTTTTATGCATAAAATGATTCAACAAGAGTATCCTGAGATATTGGAAGAACTTAATGAAAAATATGAGTTTAGTGAAGAATTAATCGAAAAGACTAAAGAAGCNATGGATGAGATTCTAAGACTTTATAAGGTGAACTCACATGAGTCGTAGTTTATCTTCTTTAGCTAAACGAAGAAAAACCATTCAAACCACCCAAAAAATAACCAATGCAATGAAATTGGTCAGTATGAGTAGGGTGCAAAAATACAGACGAGAACAGCTAAAGTATGAACCCGTCTATAAACATGTTTTGAATATACCCAGTGAACCATATGTTAGTGATAAGAAACGTTTATACGTGGCATTTATTCCAGATTTAGGTTTAGTTTCTGCATACTCTCGAACTTTGTATGAAACGATAAGCCAAATGGAGGATCTGACTATGGTAATTATAGGGACTCAGGGTTTCGAAAAATTTAAAGAATCTCAAAAGATTGATGTTTTAAATAATCGAATGAGCAGTGAAAATTTGGATGTGGGGTTCATTCAGGAGTTTGTGAGACTTCATGTTGATGAATACCAAATTTGTACGATACTACCGGAAGTTAATCCTGCTGGTGGCATTGAATTTAACATCTTGGACCAGGCATCTAAATTAAAAAGAGATTACGATATGGTTTACGAACCGAATTATGAACTTGCGAATCAAGCTTATCAGCAAGTGTATTCGGAAACAATGTTATTGAATGCTTATTATGTAAGTAAGGTTAGTGAATATACGATGCGTCGTGTTGCGATGGAAAAAGCAACTGATAATGCAGATGATATGCTTTATGATTTACAGTTGCAATACAACAGATTGCGTCAAGAGAAGATTACGGAAGAAATCGCAGATTTAACGCAAGCGGAGGATGAATAATGAATACAGGTAAAATTAGTCAGATTATAGGTCCAGTTGTGGACGTCGTTTTTGAAGATCATAATAATCTACCCAAGCTCTATTTCGCTTTAAAAGTAGAAAATTCTCCCGTAACATTAGAGGTTGCTCAACACATTGGTAATGATGAAGTTCGTTGTATTGCAATGAATCCAACGGATGGATTAAAGCGTGGCATGAATGTAATTGATACTGGCGCTCCAATTTCTGTTCCCGTAGGAGAACAAACGTTAGGGCGAGTATTTAATGTTTTAGGAGAAGTAATTGATGAAAAAGAGTTTGACGCAACAGATGTTGAGTTAAACCCAATTCATAGAAGTGCTCCAGAATTTTCAGAGCAAACAGTTGCTACGGAAATATTGGAAACAGGTATTAAGGTTATCGACTTACTTTGCCCTTATCCACAAGGTGGAAAGATTGGATTATTTGGAGGAGCCGGTGTTGGAAAAACAGTACTTATCCAGGAATTAATCCACAACATCGCAATCGAACATGGTGGTTTATCAGTAGTTGCCGGAGTAGGGGAGAGAACCCGTGAAGGTAATGACTTATACCATGAGATGCGTGATGCGAATGTTTTAGATAATACAGTACTCGTTTATGGTCAGATGAATGAGCCACCAGGAGCTAGAATGCGTGTTGCATTATCTGCTTTAACAATGGCAGAGCATTTTAGGGATAAGAAAAAACAAGATGTTTTACTCTTTATTGACAATATCTTTAGATTTACGCAAGCTGGATCGGAAGTAAGTGCTCTTCTAGGTAGAAGACCATCTGCAGTGGGTTATCAACCAACGTTGGCTACAGAAATGGGACAACTTCAGGAACGTATTACATCGACTCATGATGGATCGATTACATCTGTTCAAGCTGTGTATGTTCCGGCGGATGACTTAACGGACCCAGCGGCATCCATTGCGTTTACACACCTTGATGCTAGAACGGTTTTAGATAGAAATATTGCCGCTTTAGGGATTTATCCAGCTGTTGATCCGTTAGAATCAGGGAGTACACTTTTAAATGAAGATGTCGTAGGTAAGGAGCATGTACGTGTTGCGCATGGAGTACAAACAACACTGCAACAATATCAGGAATTACAAGATATTATTGCAATTTTAGGAATGGAAGAACTTAGCGATGAAGATAAGTTAACCGTTAATCGAGCAAGAAAAATTAGAAACTTCTTGTCTCAACCCTTTAACGTAGCGGAAACATTTTCAGGGATTCCAGGCCAGTATGTACCTATGAAAGATACCGTTCGTAGTTTTGATGCAATTCTAAAAGGTGAAGTGGATCATATTCCTGAAACTTTCTTCCTATTCAAAGGAACCATTGAAGAAGTAATCGAGGCCTACGAGGAAAGTAAAAATGTTTGATTTAGTCATTCTTGCTCAAGATGGAAAAATGCAACCATTAGAGATTACTTCGATTACGCTTCCAACATCAGATGGACAAAGAACTATTTTGTCTCGTCATATGGAGGCATATGTTGAAGTAGATATTGGCATTGTAGAAATAAAGATTGAGAAAAGTAAGGAACGTTATGCAGTAGGTGGTGGATTATTTCATTTTAAAGACAACCAAGCTGCCTTAATAGTTTCTTCTTTTGAAAGAGAAGATGAAGTTGACTTTGAACGTGCCAGAAAAGCTTACGAAAGAGCTAAGAACGAACTACAAAACAAAGAAGATAGACATGAAATGCTAAAAGCAGAACAGGCTCTAAAAAGAGCACTTGCGAGGTTAAATCTAGAGAAATGAAAAAAGTAATAAAAAAACTAAATATCTCACAGATGATAGTATTGGGTTTTTTAACCGTCTTACTGATAGGCGGTTTTTTACTTATGCTTCCAATCTCATCAAATACGCAAACCTTTACTAATTTCTGGGATGCTTTCTTTACGGCAACCAGTGCACTTTGTGTCACTGGACAAGTAACTCTTAATACAGCAGAACACTGGAGTTTATTTGGGAAAACGGTCATCATGATATTAATAGAGGTAGGTGGTCTGGGTTTCATGTCCATCTTAGTCGTGTTTTTCTTCATGATGGGGAAAAAACTAAATTTAAAGCAGAAATTGGTAATTCAAGAATCTCTAAATTTGGACGAGATATCAGAAACAAAAACGTTAGTTCGATATGTAGTAATGTTTTCCCTGACGATTCAATCAATTGGTGCATTACTTCTATCTATCGATTTCATTCCGAGACTGGGCTTATTAAAAGGTATCTATTACTCTATATTTCATAGTATTTCAGCTTTTTGTAATGCCGGATTCGATTTATTTGGAGATAGTTTAATCGGGTTTCAAGAGAACCCATTTGTCTTAATTGTAGTTATGTTATTAATTTTTATTGGTGGCTTAGGATTTATAGTTTGGCGTGATCTATTTACATATAGAAAAGATGGGAAATTGCTTTTTCACACAAAAGTTGTCTTAATGATGAGTGCTATTGTGATGAGTACTGCTTTTATCTTGTTTTTATTTAGTGAAACACAAAATGAAACATTTGCACATTTATCCCCCTTTCATCGAATTGTGAACACTATGTTTTTGGTTGTAACACCCAGAACAGCGGGATTTTCCAATATTGATTATAAAATGATTTCAATAGCAGGATTATTTTTAACCTTTGTATTAATGTTCGTGGGTGGTTCAAGTGGTTCTACTTCTGGGGGTTTTAAAATCACCACATTATTTGTTTTATTCACCTTTCTAACGGCATCTTTAAGAAATGAAGAGCCTCATTTTAAAAATAGATCAATTGGTAAAGACCGAATCGAAAAAACGATTGCTCTTCTAATTATAGGAGTATCATTGATTACCGTCATCACGTTTTTGTTGCTTCTAACCCAGGCTAGTATGAGTTTGGATAGTATATTGATGGAAGTATTTTCTTGTTTTGGTACAGTTGGCTTGAGCATGGGCGTAACCCCGCTTCTCAATAGTTTTGGTAAGTTACTACTTATGATTCTAATGTTTATGGGAAGAGTAGGTACTTTAACTGTGATATTGTCTCTTTCTCATCATGATAAGAAATCGAAGATACATTATCCAAGGGAAAATACTGATAGGATAGGTGAAGATTATGAAAAGAAAATTAGTATGCGTTTTAGGACTCGGTTTATTTGGTAGTAGTGTTGCAAAATCGTTAGCCCGAAATGGGATGGACGTAATTGCGATGGATTTAAGTATGGATCATGTTGAAGAAGTTATGGATGAGGTGGATTTAGCTATTCAAGGAGATTTTACTAAATTTGATCAACTTGAAGCCGTCGGAGTTGCGGATGTTGATGCGGCCGTGATTGCGGCTGGTGAGCGTCTTGAAGTTGCTATACTTGGTATTATGAATTTGAAGAAACTGGGTGTAGAGAATGTAATTGTTAAGACTAAGAATGAAGATTATAAAGAAGTTTTGTTAAAGGTAGGAGCGAGTCGTGTGATTTTGCCAGAAGTAGAAATTGGAATTCGCTTGGGTAATGAACTTTCTAATTCAAATATAGTAGACTTTTTAGAACTTGATGATGATTATCATATTTTAGAGTTAGAAGTTGAAGAAGAGTGGATTGGTAAAAGTATTATCGAGTTAGATATACGTAATAAATATGGCTATAATATTATAGCGATTTCTCCGAAACATTTAAATAAGTATCAGGTTTCATTTAATCCGGACTATAAGTTTGAGAAACATGATAAGATACTAGTATTTTTAGAAAACAAATCGATTAATGAAAAGTTAGTCATGTAAAAGGGCAAGTTGCCCTTTTTTTCTCCTTTTCTTATGATTATTCATATTGTAAGCGCTTTTATATTAAGGGATAATATACATACATTAAAGTTAAGGAGGAAATATGAAAACTTTAAGGAATTTATTTATATTAGGAGTAGTAATGGTAATGTTAGTTGCTTGTGGTGGTAAATCATCCGATAGCGATACATTAGTTGTATATTCACCAAATAGTGAGGGTATTATTAATGCAGTAATCCCACTCTTTGAAAAACAAACGGGAATCAAGGTTGAACTTGTTTCAGCAGGTACCGGTGAGCTAATGAAGCGTATAGAATCTGAACAAGAAAATCCATATGCGGATGTAATGTTTGGTGGAGGTTATACGCAATATATTCCAAATAAAGATTTATTTCAGGATTATGTTTCACCTGAAGATGAGAATGTAGTTGAAGAATATAGAAATACAGAAGGTTATGTAACTTATACTGTATTAGATGGTTCTGTTCTGGTTGTAAATAAAGAATTAACAGAAAATATTAAGATTGAATCATATGCTGATTTATTGAATCCTGAGTTAAAAGGTAAAATAGCAACAGCTGATCCAGCTAACTCATCAAGTGCCTTTGCACAATTGACGAATATTTTATTAGCGATGAGCGATGATGGAACGTATGAATCAGAGGCAGCTTGGGAGTATGTAGAAGAGTTGGTTAAACTTTGGGATGGAAAAATTCAATCCGGTTCTTCATCAGTTTATAAATCAGTCGTTGATGGTGAGATGCTTGTCGGTTTAACTTATGAAGATCCAGTTGCGACATTATTGAAGTCAGGAGCAGATAATATTGAGATTGTGTATCCTGAAGAAGGAGCAGTATTCTTGCCAGCTGGAACAGCCATTGTAAAAGGTGCTAAGAATCTTGAGAATGCGCAAAAGTTTGTAGATTTCCTATTATCTGAAGAAGTACAAAACATTTTTGGAACAGAATTAACCAACCGTCCAGTTCGTAAGGGTGCCACTGTCGGTGAACACTTAAAACCCTTAGATGAAATTAATCTAATTTTTGAGGATATGGAATATGTACACACCAATAGAGATGCTATTGTTGAAAAGTATATGGATATATTCACAAAGAGTCAAGATTAATCATAGATGGGAGTGCTGACATGAGTGTAAATATAACGATTCGAGATGCGATTAAACGATACGGAGATAATACAGTCATTCAAGGGCTTTCCCTAGATATCAAGGAGGGTGAGTTTTTCACCCTCCTTGGTCCTTCTGGGTGTGGAAAGACAACTTTACTTAGAATGATTGCTGGTTTTAACACGATTGAAGGAGGAAGCTTTTACTTTAATGATGAGCTTATTAATAATGTAAATCCTTCAGATAGAAATATTGGGATGGTATTTCAAAACTATGCTATTTTCCCTCATTTAACCGTATTTGAAAATGTAGCTTTTGGTTTAAGACAACAAAAGTTGAGTAATGATGAAATAAATCGAAGGGTTAATGATGTGTTGGAGACGATGCAAATTAAGGAATATGCAGATCGTATGCCAGAGAAATTATCTGGTGGCCAGCAGCAACGGGTTGCTTTGGCTAGAGCCGTTGTCATCAAGCCAAATGTTTTACTAATGGACGAACCACTTTCCAACTTAGATGCAAAATTAAGGATAGATATGCGAACTGCAATCAAGGAGATTCAGCAGTCTGTTAATATCACAACTGTATACGTTACCCATGATCAAGAGGAAGCGATGAGTGTATCAGATAGAATTGCGGTTATGAAAGATGGTTATATTCAACATGTAGGTACACCGCAAAATATATATCAACGTCCTGCTAATTTATTTGTTTCTAAGTTTATTGGTAGA
>JGI24707J26582_10003552_pt1 | contig 11136 bp, 10 predicted proteins | sample BioPla1DNA1_FD_26582 | JGI IMG/M metagenome (IMG submission 26582) | reverse complement strand
TGTGCTTGAAATTACAAATTAATCTAATAAATTAGTGTTAAGTTATTAAAATTGCTCAAATAAACTTCTGCTCATTTTTTCATACGAAACTTTACACTATCTTATGGAGATAATTATATTCTATTTTTATTTATTCTACATTCTTAAATGATCATTTTCTTACATTTTTATTGTATCATTTATAATCTCAATAAAAAAAGACACCTAAGATTTCTCTTAAATGCCTCTTTCTTTATCTTTCTTGTTGCTGGTGCTTTTCTTTCACCTTGCCTTTAACTACTGTATTTTTCACTTTGTCCTTGAACTTATTTAAAATATCCCTTGTTGAATCTCTCTTATTTTCTTTCTTTTCATATCTTTCTATGGCTTTTTTAAAGGCTAGATCCATAGCCTTGGTATCTTTTGCCTGGAAAAATACAGAATATAGTCCAGACTCCTTATTCTTCATTACAGAAAACCTAACTCCATATCTGTTAAGTTGTTTTTTAAGTTCCTTGACTTCACCTTTTTGTAATTCAATATTTTCAAGCTGACCCTTTTTAACCATGTCCTTAAGTTTCCTTGAATTAGTCTTCCTTTTCTCACTAAGATATTCAGCAAGTGGCTTGCTTTTTTCAGCTGCATCTTCCATAATCTTTTTAATTGCCTTATAGATTGCTTTTGCCGAATACTCTGCAACCTTAATCTCAATATTTATAGCCTTATTATTGACTTCATCATTTACCATATAGGTAACCTCCTTTCTAGGGAAATAAAAATAGCGGCCCAGATTTTTACATCTGAACCGCTAATTTTTTATTGTTTAAAATAAATAGATATAACCTATCAATTATTTTGCTCTAAATATTTAAAACCCATACTCCGCTGAATGGATCTTGGAAATTCAAGATTTAAATTATCATTTTTAAAAATGATAATTGCTCCCTCTGATAAAGGTATCCTCGGGGATTTTTAGGTACTTTAGAATCTTTTTAATAGATTCATTAAGGGGCCTTGCATAGCTCCTCTCCCAAGGCCTATCCGGGTAACATATAACCCGAATCATAACAGCGTAGAAAACATCATATATAACACGCTGTGTAGGGCGTTTCATCTTGGCCTTTCTGGGGCCAATAATGTAGTCATCATCTTCCATTAATCCGCGCCTTACAACATACTCTGCCAATGACAGCATAAGGATGCAGATGAGCATTAAGTAAGAAAATGCTTCAATACGTTGTGGCGATTCAAGAAAGATTGAATTGACGAATTGCGGTGACTTCAATTGTTGAAATTTCTTCTCCACACTGTCCTGGGTTTTGTATTCCCTAAGCAGAGCTTTCCCAGTTATCTCTAGGTCATTGGAACATAGTACGAAGCAACAAGCCCGATCAATAGCTTTCGTTATTTTTTCTTGGTTTAAAATAGGGCTAAGTTCTACAAAATAGCGATATCCCAATACTTTCCGATCCTTACCTTTTGCAGGGCGGCCACGCTTACGGCGTTCCTCCAGGCGAAGGGAATAATTGATATCGTGATACTTAAGTTTTTTAAACTCCCTGGAGTTAACCTTTTCCATTTCACGATTTGCATCCTCTTCACAGGCGAACTCCCGTTTAGACAAGGTTTTTGATACTTTTATAATGCGTTCCATTTCCCTTTTTACTGCTTTATCTACCGTTCTTTTCTTTGTTGCCTTTAAAGAAGGGGAATAGCATACCGCAAGTCTAAGCTCATGTTCTTGGTAGGTACAGGTTTTCTCTAGAATTCTATAGGGTATCGGTTTACCTTTGGCATTGATAACTTCTATGCCTTCTAATGTATCAAGCCTGTTTACTGCTTCTTCTATACTTTCCTTGGCTATCAGAACATTATCGGGAATACGGGTTATCAGCTTTATATCTTTTTGGGTGGATAGATCCAGATTCTCCTTGGAAAACAGAGCACTGTCTGCAATATAGTAAAATTTATCTTTGTCTACATTTAGATTATGAAGGGTAGCATCCAAGGCATTGATGGTGTCTGTGTTGTAGGTTTTATCATCTTTGTTCCCGGAAAGTACAGTTGCATCTACGACCAGACCATTGGCACAACCTATACCAAATTTAATCTGCTTTTTATCGTTCCTTTTATCTTTACTATGACCAAAGTCCATCTTTATGACCCCATCGGTACCTTCATAGGTTTCATAAAGACCCCACATGACTTTGGAAGTAGTATCAAAATTGATGTTTGTAACCTGTATGCCGTACAGCGTAATGGCTTTGGCCGCAATTTGTGAAAATATCTTCTTACATCCAGCTGCGTAGAAAAGATCCAGAAAACCACCAAATCGGTCATCGTTAATTTGCTCAAGCTTTACCGGATGATGGAATAAACCCTCTAGATCCGTATATTGGTAATATTCCTGTAGCCTTGATAAAGGCATATGATCATCACACATGTTAACCATCATCATAATTGCGTCAACACCATAAGGAATATCCGGGGGCCGGCCATTAATTGAACCAAGTGCTTTATTGATTATTTCAGGTACCCCTAAAGATTCGCATAAGGCCACGATAAAGCCTTCTTTCCCTATTGTATGCGTTTCAACTATTTCTGGATCCACCATAGCGTTTTCCTCCCAAAGTTTTTCACTTTAAGAAGATATTCGACATAAATCCTGAAAATCCTTTTGGTAATTAATAACAAATTAAATACAGAGTTACCATTTTTAGTTTGGCGGAGTATGGGTTAAAAATTATTTACTATATCATTTTTTTCATTCTCATATAAAAATTTCTCAAGTTCCAATTTTAAATCATCAAAAGACTCTAAATTATATTTTATATCTTGTATTCCACTAACATATTCAGTGTCATCAGCTTCCATCATTTGGTCAAAAGATGAACCATATACTTCCATTTTCTTTTCAGGCTCACCCTTTTTTATTATATCAATTGTTTTAATATGGGATAGTTTTATATACTTTTTAATTTTTTGAATATATTGTTTATCAGCATCATTAATAATTTTATTAAAATCATCTTTAGTTGTTATATCTCTTGCTTTTTTAAGTAATTCTTTAAGCTCTACTTGAAATTTAGATTCTTCCTCAGTTGTGTTATTACTGATTTTACTTATAACTTCTATTAACAGCTTTTTTTTCGATTCTATTACATCTTTTTTAAGCTCTTTTGTTTTAGGATTTTTATAATCTGTATATGAGTCAAAACCGCAAATTTCTATTATTTCAACATATCTTTTGATATCTTCATTTAATGTTTTTATCTCAACATTTAAAGCCAATTTTTCATCATTTATTAGCGAATTGTCAAAAAACTCCCATTTTCTTGCATTAGTTAAAATAACCTTATTATTTTTCACTAAACTTGCTAAAATCTGGATATATAATTGATCATCATATTCTTTCTTACTTTTATCACCCTTACTATTTACATATTTATTTAACATCTCTACGCTATTTGGTACCTTAACCTCAACAGAAGCTATTGATTGCATAGAATTATATATTTTCTCATCTCTGTTATTATAAAAGAAATTCCTTGCTATCAATAAATCGGGGATGGCTTTCGACAAAACAGAATACTTATACCTAGTATGTGTTTTTGTATTATCTTGTGCAAAATTATGACAATCTATCAATTCAATATTAATAGATTCCTTTTTCTTATTTATGACTTCTTCAATTATTGGATATATCAAATAACTTTGAAATTGATCTTCTTTAGGACTAAAACATAATAATTCAATCATTTTTTCTAAATACCATGTTATATTGCATTTTGATACCACAATATTTACCTCCCTTGTAATTTCTTCCATTATAAATAAAAAGATACTGCAAATAAAACTGTAACTTTCTAAACTTATAATAATTTTCTTTATACTATATAAAGCACTTAAAGTTTTTCTATCATGCACTGCTTACAATAATTAAACCCTAATTACTCTAAGCAATGCACGAGAATTTTTGTGTAAAAGTTCCTGAAACCCTTGATACTAAAGCATTTATGCACCCTATCACTATTATGACACGTTCCCCAGTTGCACATACTAATAGCATTTTTCTTTGTCTATTTTCAAGGTCTTCACATACATTAATTATTGCTTCTTTTTGATAATATCTATTTGATATTTCATCTTTTATTTCTATATTTTTTAACGGAAGCTTCGTATATCTTCTATCTATCATTAATTGAAGCTCTGACTTTTTATAAAAACCATATACTTGTCTTTCACTGTACTGATTATAATCATCATATATATAGGTTTCAAATCCATTTGTAAAGAAAATAACTGGCCTCTGTCCATATTGTTTTTCTAAGCAATCTGCATATAGCTTAGCTTGCTGCTGGCCCACCTTTGGATCTTTAGATGTTCTTTTGGCTTCTATTACAGCTAAAGGCTTACCATTATCACCATATAAAACATAATCAACATAGCCTACACCTTCATTATTAGGCATTCCCTTAACTTCAACTTCTTCACCTACATCGGAACCTATATTCCATCCAGCAAGTTTTAATTCAACGTCTATATATCTTTTTCTTGTTTCAAATTCACTTATTTCATCTATATTAAAATCATAATTTTCTTTATTTTCTTTTCTCTTTTGGGTTAGTTCTTTTATTAATTCTTCATTTTGCTTTCTTATTTCTTCAATTTTTTTATCTTTAGAACTAAGCTTACCATATAAGTCTTTTAACTCTTCTGGTCTAGTTCTTTTTTCTACTCCTTCAAGTAAAAGATCCTCATCAAACTCTTCTGCTGTAAATTCATCTGCATAACAATAATCAATCCAACTTACAAACTTATGAAGGTTATTTAATGCTAAAACAGCCTCTCCTCTTTTAATATTAGCATTAGTATGAACTGCAACATTGCCAAGTTTAACAATATATTTTATCAATGGTAACATTTCGTAATCTATAAGTTCAGCAAAACTATTGTTGTGTATTAAGGAACTTATATTATCTTGATAAGGTATAATTAAATCAGAATCAAAACTATATACCCACTTTACAGCTAATTCTAAAGCCCTTCTTGATAAAATAGCAGTTGTGGCTGGACTAACTAATATACTTTTTTCTGCTTCTAAGCAAGCATTAGTAAAACTTTCAAAATTCTTTTTTCCTTTTAAAAAATCAAAATTCCCCATAGCTCTCCCCCTGCTCTACTCGACTATATGTAAATTATAACATATTTTTACTTTCCTTTTAAGTTAACATTCAAACAATACTAATAAATTTTGTTACTTAACTTTATAGCTCAAAATTTGCTTAAATATAATTTTCTTTTAATTAAACTTATATTAATGAATTAAAGTTATCTTCAAATTGACTAAAATCTTGCTTCATCTTAAAACAAATTTCAATTTATCGATTTGTTTAACAAATTCAGCGAATTGATTTTGTAGTTCTATTGGTGGCTGATATACTGGTATTGAGTTACATATACTTTTATTCATATATAGAACTGTTGTACTACTTGCTTTAGATAACATATAATCTTTTCTGAATCCTAGGTAGTACATTAGAAAAATATTATTAATATTCTTACATTGGAATGAATGCAATTGTTGATTAATAATCATTTCTCTTCCTGCAATAGAACAAATACCTAAGTTTCCTACACAGCTCATTAGTACACTACCTTCAGGAACCTTTTTTCTTTTAACTTCATTTATTTCATCATCTGTTAATCCTAAATTTGATTTAGATTTAAAAGTTATGCCATTAATAATTAAATCTTCTATTGTTATCCATGGGATATCACCTGTAAAGCTTTTAGGTTTATCCCTTCCAGGTACCATACAATCACAAACATCAATTACTGCTTTAACATCCCATCCCTTTGTATTTAATACTGGCTCACCAAACATCTCCACAAATTTTGATTTAGCAATTTTATGCAAATTATATTCTTAATATACCTATTACTTATAGAAAAATGCCTAGGTGGAATATACCTAAGCATTTTCTTATATAAACTTTATCCTATATATCTTCTATGAGAAATTTTTACGTTATTTTGATTTACCATAGCATATTGAAGAGTCGTATCGATCTTCTGATGTCCTAAAAGCTGCTGTACTTGCTCTATTGGCACCCCTTTATCTATAGCTTTTGTGGCAAGAGTTCTCCTAAACTTATGGGGATGTACCCTATTAATGTTAAGTTTCCTTCCCAATTGTCTTAATCTTATTTCAACACCACTAATATTCAATCTACTATATGGCCTTAATAGTGAAACAAATAAAGCTTCATTATCATCTATTCTGCTTTCAAGATACTTTTGTAAATGTATCTTTGCTTTAGCATCAAAATATACCCTTCTTTGTTTGTCTCCTTTTCCTTCAACTATACATTCCCTTTCATTAAAGTCTACATCTTTAATATTAAGTTTCACCAGTTCTCCAACACGTATACCTGTAGAATTTAATAAATCTATCATTGCAAGATCTCGTATTTCCATACAACCATCACGCATTAACTCTAAATTTTCATCTGAAAATGTTTCCTTTATCACTTTTCCAGTTCTTATTTTACGAATTCGCCTTATGGGATTTTTCAAAATATAATTTTCATCTTCAAGCCAAGAAAAGAAACTTGAAAGAATACGTCTAATATTATCAATATTTACTTTGCTACAATTACTTTTTTTATAATATTCTTCTAAGTAACTTCTTAAATCTTCCGTTGTAATGTGCTTTACTGGCTTACCTACCATTTTTAACATATTTTCTATAGTTGATTTATAATATTTTATTGATTTTTCTGAACATCCCTCTACACGCTTTGCAGATATGAAAATATAACAATAATCTGTTTTATCATCATATAAATTTCTATCACTATCTTCATATTTAAATTTTAATCCTTGCAACTTTAATAATAAAACCTTATGAAGTTCTTCCATTTGCATATTATTAAGTAACCCTATCATAGATTGTTCAATTTCAGTAATAACTTTTTCCATTATAATCTACTCCCTTATCAGTTTTGATTATAATTATGTCCACTTTAAATCAATAAATATCAATTCAATATTTAGGTTTCATATTATTATTTAGTTAAATAATTCACCTTTAAAAGCTCTTTGCATTAATGAATTAAAGTTGTCTTCTAACTCTTTTAGACTTTTCTCCATTTCAAATTTCAATTTGTCGACTTGTTGAACGAAAGCTGCAAACTCATTTTGAAGTTCTATTGGTGGTACTATAACATTTTGCTCACTCAATATTTTAAGGTTTATATTTTTTTGAGCTGATTCTGGTGCTGAATCTTCTAATATCTTTTGTAGAAACGACATCCAAAATTGTATATACATTGTGTTAGTCTTTTCATTTGGTATAAAAGCAACAACACTATCTGGAAAACAAGCATCAAAAGTTAATATACTTGTTTTTGCTATATTAGCGGCAATAGTGATACATAATGTTCCCTTATCCCACATTTTGCTCTGTTTAAGACCTAACTCTGAATATGTTTGTGTATATTCTTTTAAATATATACCAGCATTTGCAATATCGCCTGTTTGCACCAAAGGATATGGACCACCTAATAACTCTGGAGCATTTCTCGGCCTATGCTTAGACTTCCCTCTTGCTAATCTCCCTAACTCATTTAACTTCTCTTTATTCCATCCTTTTGAATTAGTAACAGGGTTACCAAACATCTCGATAAATTTTGATTTAACTAATTCATCTAAAGCTTCTATTTGCTCTTTTCTTTTATTTATTAATTCTTGAGCCTTATTTAGTATATTAACAATCTTCTTTTGAATCTCTAAATTGCAATAAGGTATTTTTATTTCATTTAATTTAGACTTATTTAATGTAGCTCCCATTACTGCTCTATCAGTGTTATTAAAATTTAATGTCTGTAATGCATATATTAAATATTCAGGAATAAGAGTATCTTTATTTTTTATTGGAAAATTTGCAATTGCCTCATTCGTATACATATCATTTCCTAATATTGCTGTTTTCCCAATAGAAAGCTTAAAACTCATTACAACAGTATTTTTAGGAACTATCTTCATATTAGATTCCTTTACGGCAATATCAGTGATTTGCTCCTTGGTTTCTGATATTATATTTTTTTTCATATCAGAAATTGATAACCAATAAAATCCATCCCCCCAATATTTACTGTTATTCCTTGAAGGTGTTTTCCCAATATTTATCTCGCACAATTCATTTAGTTTAATATACTCCATAACCTACTCTCCAATCATTTTTACTAACTCATCTATTCCCTTAATTATTTCTTTTTCTAAAGTCCTAACTCTATCTAAAATAACACTTGGAGCATCATAAACAACTTCTTCATATTCTATTTCCTTATATTTATTAATTGAAAGATCGTATCCATTTTCTCTTATTTCTTCTACTGGTACCAAAAAGCTTTGTTCTGTTCTTTTTCTATCCACTTCTTTATCTAAGTTATTAAATCTTTCAATTATATCTGGTATATCATTTTCTTCTATTGGATTTCTCTTATCATCTAAGGAATATCCATCTGCTTTCATGTCATAGAACCATACTTTATCGGTTCCACCTGTTCCAGTTTTAGTGAATATCATAATGGCAGTAGAAACTCCTGCATAAGGCTTAAAAACTCCACTTGGCATTGAAATAATAGCTTCAAGCTTATGATTTTCTACTATTTCTTTTCTTATAGATTTATGTCCGCCTGTTGAACCAAAAAGAACTCCATCTGGTACTATAGATGCACATCTGCCTCCTGTTTTTAATATTCTTAAGAATAAAGCTAAGAATAAAAGTTCTGTTTTCTTTGTTTTTGTTACTTTTAAAAGATCTGCAGATACTGCTTCATAGTCTAAACTGCCCTTAAATGGTGGGTTTGCTAATACTAATGTGAACTTTTCTTTATCTGTATTTACTTCTGATAAGGAATCCTTATATTCTATATTAGGGTTATCAACACCATGAAGCATCATATTCATAGCACCAATTCTAAGCATGGTTCTATCCATATCAAAACCATAGAACATATTATTATTAAAATGCTCTTTTAAGCCTTTAACTAAAAATAAATCATTGTGATTTTTTCTTAAATATTCTTGTGATGATACTAAAAAACCAGCGCTACCCATTGCTGGATCCACAATTACATCTTCTGGTGTTGGCTTCATTAAATTAACCATCATATCAATAATATGTCTTGGGGTTCTAAACTGGCCATTAGTTCCAGCTGTTGCAACCTTAGATAATAGATACTCATATAAATCTCCCTTTGTATCTTCATACTTTTTAAACTTCATATTACTAATTCCATCAACTATTTTACTTAGCATAAGTGGTGTTGGAATCTTAAATATAGCATCTCCCATATATTTTGCATAAGCTGATTCATCATTTCCATGAAGATTTTTAATAAAAGGAAATACTTCGTTTTGTACAATTAAATACATTTTTTCTGTATCACCTTCATTAGAAAATTTGCTCCATCTTAAATGTTGCTTGTCTTCTGGAAAAGTTCTTTTAAAGTCTATCCCTAAAATTGAAGCTTCTGCTTCCTTTGTTGTTTCAATGTCATCTAAACCTTTAATAAATAAAAGATATGTAAACTGCTCTATTACTTCTAATGGATTAGTTATTCCGCCTGTCCAAAAGGTTTCCCAAATTTTATCTACTTTACTTTTTAATTCACCTGTAATCATTCTTTTGACCTCCTAAGTTTATATACTTCTATTTTACTATGTTTTACAGTTTTTTTCTATTTATATTAATAAATCTATAATTAATCTATAAATAACAAAAAAAAGAGTAGCATTGCTACTCAAATTAAACTTTACTATAGCTAAGTAAATATTCATCAACTAAACTATTAAAATTCATTCTGTAAATATCTATTCCTAATTTATTAGCCATTTTTTTTAACTTCTTACTATGCAATTCTTCACAACACATACCTAAATATATTCCAGTAGGTTCTATTCCAAGTACACTCATAGGAATTGAGATTCCCTCATTCACTTTAATAGATTTTTTTACTAAAAATTTAGGAAAAAGTAATCTCCATTCATTTTCATATTCCCATGATTTATGCTTTATTGTACTATTATGAAAAAGTAAGTAACTATATAAATCTAATTTTTGTTTTTCAATGTCAGTCAATTTCAACTTTATATTCTTCATAATTAGACTTATAGTATTCATATATAACATATTTGCTGGTGCTCGTTCACTTTCATAAGATATTGGATAAAAAAAATCAGGCTTATTGATCCTATACTCAACATAAAATCCTCTATGATTATTTGCATAGTGTGCCCACATAGGCATAGAACTAGATACATTATTTATCGTAAAACATGCTATTAAAAATCCATTTAAATATTGGTGTTGTATGTTTTCAATAATATTTATAGGATAGTTATATTTTTTTATTATACTCTCATCTATATATAATGTTTTTAATTCAAAAGGATCATTTAATCTTTCATAAGTTGATAGCCAAAATAGCTTTTCTTGAATAGAATTAATTTTTATGTCATTTAGCTTCTCATAATTGTCATTTTCTTCATACTCTTGAGATTCACTCAAATATATAAATTTATATACTTTATTCGGTACATTAGAAAGCCTGTATGCATCTGCCTCATCAAATTTATATTCTTTTATTAAATTTATATATTCCTTAATATCAAATTCCATAATTTTATCCCTACTATCTCTATATTATAAAGTCATTACATTCCAACGCTATTCTTGAAATGATAATGTGAAATTAGCATCTTTATTATACACACCAACTTTTTGTTCTAATCTAACAACATATGAACTAAATGCAATACTATTTTCTTTACCCTTTATTACCATACTATTTAATTTAAAGGAATTAATAACATTAGTTATAGTTTCTTTTTGTTCAACGGTAAGATTAAAAAAGTAAAATTACTCAATGTTATCACTTCTTTTACCCTACTACTATTTTATAACAAATATAAAAATAAGCCAACGCTTGCTATTATTTACTTATTTTATAAAATTTGTTTTTTGCAAAACATGTGTATTTTAAGGAATGTAAATTGAAAAAGTAATTTCCGCTTTTTAAGTTAAACAGAAGTTAGTTTTGCAAAGAGTTTGATATAATTAAAATGATATTTGTCCTGAGCATATTA
>JGI24707J26582_10003548_pt1 | contig 11146 bp, 9 predicted proteins | sample BioPla1DNA1_FD_26582 | JGI IMG/M metagenome (IMG submission 26582) | reverse complement strand
CGCCCAACCCCTGGCTGTAACGATGAACGGCGGCGTAGCGATTGTGGTTGAGGTTGATCCCGAACGGATTGAAAAGCGGATTGCCACGAGGTACTGCCAGGTTTCAACAGAAAACCTGGATGAGGCGCTGCGCTTGGCCCAGGAAGCCAAGGACAAGGGCGAACCGTTGTCCATCGCGCTGTTAGGAAATGCTGCCGAAGTACTGCCTGAGTTTGTGAAACGGGGCATTACACCAGATGTTGTAACAGATCAGACATCTGCCCACGATCCGTTAAACGGCTATATCCCCCTGGGTTACAGCTTGGAAGCTGCCGCCAGGCTGCGCCAGGAAAATCCGGATCGCTATGTCCAGCTGGCCAAAGAATCCATGGGAACCCATGTCCAGGCTATGCTTGACTTGCAGAAGCGGGGAGCAGTCACCTTTGACTACGGCAATAACATCAGGCAGCAGGCGAAGGACGTAGGTGTAGAAAACGCCTTTGACTTCCCAGGTTTCGTGCCGGCGTATATCAGGCCTCTCTTCTGTGAGGGCAAAGGGCCTTTCCGCTGGGCAGCACTCTCCGGTGACCCCGCTGATATTCACAAAATCGACGACAGGCTTTGCGCAGAGTTTGCAGACAACGAGCGTTTGGTACGCTGGATTAAGATGGCCAAGGAACAGGTGGCATTCCAGGGACTGCCCTCCCGCATCTGCTGGCTGGGCTATGGTGAACGTGCCCGCTTCGGCCTGTTGATTAATGATATGGTTAAATCTGGCGAGCTGTCCGCACCCATCGTTATTGGCAGAGACCATCTCGACGCAGGTTCGGTGGCCTCGCCCCACAGGGAGACGGAAGGCATGAAAGACGGCAGCGATGCTGTGGCCGACTGGCCGATCCTAAATGCCCTGGTTAATGCCTGTGCAGGTGCCAGCTGGGTTTCAGTACACCACGGAGGCGGTGTAGGTATCGGCTATTCCATCCACGCCGGCATGGTTGTGGTTGCCGACGGTACAGATGAGGGCGCAGAACGTCTGGAAAGGGTGTTAACCTCTGATCCGGGCATGGGAGTTATTCGCCATGCTGATGCAGGCTATGATTTGGCCATCAAGACCGCCACGGAAAAAGGCATTCGCGTACCTATGCTGGAGAAATAGGAAGGGAGATATGATGACAGAGAAACAGATTGTTCAGTGTGTGCCAAACATCAGTGAAGGCCGGCGCCTTGACGTAGTAGAAAAAATCGTCGATCAGGTACGTCAAACCGACGGTGTACAGCTCTTGGACTATTCCTCTGACTATGACCATAACCGTACCGTGATTACCTATGTTGGCGACCTGGCAGACGTCCAGGAGGCAAGTTTCCGCCTGACCCAGGAAGCAGTGCGTTTGATCAATATGGAAGAGCATCAGGGAGCACATCCCAGAATCGGTGCCGTTGACGTGATTCCCTTCATCCCTATTGAGGGGATTACCATGCAGGAGTGTGCAGAAGGTGCCGCGGTCCTTGCCGAGCGCATCTACCAGGAACTTGGAGTTCCCACCTACCTTTACGGCGAGGCGGCCAGGAAGCCCGCCAGGAAGAATCTTAGCAACATCCGCAAGGGCAATTATGAGGGGCTGAAAGAATCCATACACGAGGAAGCACGGCATCCGGACTTCGGTGAGCCAAGGCTGCATGAAACAGCCGGCGCCACGGTGGTTGGTGCCCGCATGCCCCTGGTGGCGTTCAATGTCAACCTGGGGACAAGCAAGAAAGAGATCGCCGATGCTATCGCACGCAGTGTAAGGGAGCGCAACGGCGGTTTCAAAAACGTCAAGGGGATGGGCGTAGTACTGGAAGAACGGGGAGAAGTTCAGGTTTCTATGAACCTGGAAAACTATAAGACCACGCCTATTTACAGGGTACTGGAGACCATTCGCCGGGAAGCAGCCCGTTACGGTGTTCCGGTGGTAGGGACCGAGCTGATCGGCCTGGTACCTCAGCAGGCTCTCATTGATGTTGCCGCCTGGTATTTGCAGCTGGAAGAATTCGATTCCGATCAGGTGTTGGAAAATCGCCTGCGCTAGGGGGAAGGAAAGTGCACATTGACCTTCTGATCAAAAATGGACAGGTGATAACTGCCGCACAGGCAGAGTATCCGGTACGGGGCAAGAAGATGCAGGACTTGGAGGTAATTGAACAGGGCTGGGTTGCCTGTGCCGGCAAGCAGATTGTGGGGGTAGGGGCCGGCGAAGTGCTGCCTCCAGATCTGGAAATTACAGAGAGCACTCAGGTCATTGACGCCGCTGGCCAGGTTGTAACCCCTGGTCTGGTCGATCCCCATACCCACCTGATTTTCGGCGGAACCAGGGAAGATGAGTTCTACCTCAGGGCGCAGGGTGCAGATTACATGGAGATCATGGAGGCCGGCGGCGGAATCGCCAGTTCCGTAAGGGCAACCAGGGCGGCATCCTTGGCTGAGCTGGCGGCTTCCGGCCGCAAGCGCCTGAAGTGGATGCTCAGCATGGGTGTGACTACTGTTGAATGCAAGAGCGGCTATGGCTTGGACTTGGAAACTGAACTAAAGCAGCTGGAGGCCGTCAGAATTCTCAGGCAGGAACAGCCGGTAGAACTGGTTTCNACTTTTCTGGGCGCCCATGCGTGGCCCGCAGAGTATCAGGGTGACCAGGAGGGGTATGTTGATTTTCTGCTGAACACGGTCCTGCCCCGGGTCAAGGAAGCGGATTTGGCTGAGTATGTCGATGTTTTCACCGAAAAGGGAGTCTTTTCTGTGGAGCAAAGCCGGCGGATTTTCCAGAAGGCCAAAGAACTTGGCTTTAAGCTTAGGATCCACGCAGATGAAATGAACACCTTGGGCGGGGCGGAACTTGCTGCTGAAATGGGGATGGCCAGTGCGGATCATCTGTTGATGGTTTCTGACCAAGGCATTGAGGCCTTAGGGGAGAGCGACGCTGTTCCCATCCTCCTGCCCGCAACAGCCTTTGTTCTGCGCAAGCCGTACGCCCCTGCACGCAAAATGCTGGATGCCGGGTTGCCGGTAGCATTAGCCACCGACTTTAATCCCGGGTCATGTCCCACGGCCAACCTGGGGCTGGTCATGTCACTCGCTTGTTTGTACATGGCCATGACGCCGGAAGAGGTGTTCCATGCGGTCACCATCAATGCCGCCCATTCCTTGGGGCGCAGTGACAGGCTTGGCAGTATTGAAACCGGCAAGCAGGCAGATTTGGTGATCTTTGATGTGGACACCTACAAAAAGATACCTTATTTTGTTGGGGTTAACCTCGTGGAAACTGTAATTAAAGCGGGCCAGGTCATCCAGCCCTAGAAACGATGTGGAAAGTGGTGGTGTTGTGTTAACCGATTTGACATTGCGGGAGTTTGCTCAGGATTTAGGTTCGGAGAAACCGGCGCCCGGAGGGGGGAGCGCTTCCGGTTTGGCCGGTGCACTTGCCGCTTCGCTGGTGCAAATGGTCGGCCACCTCAGCGGTGAGGGACAGGAGGAGCTGATATCCCGATCCCGCAGCCTTGCAGATGAACTGTTAGATCTTGTCAACCGCGATACAGAGGCTTTTAACCGAGTGATGGCTGCCTTTAGGCTGCCTAAGACAACTGAGGAAGAAAAGAAGGCACGCCGTGCAGAAATTCAGGCAGCGACCCGCCTGGCTACAGAGGTGCCTCTCAAGATCGCCGAACTGTCCCTGGAAGTGCTGGCTTTAGCTGAACAAATGGCGTTCCGCGGCAATAAGAATGCGCTGAGTGATGCCGGGGTGGCGGGCCTGCTTGGTGTGGCCGCCTGCAGGGGAGCAGCCTACAATGTGCTGATCAACCTGCCGGGTCTCAAGGATGAGGAGTTCGTCGCAGCCTGCAAACTGCGCCTCAAAGAGCTGCTGCAGGAGGCTGAACAGTTTGAAGAAACGATTGGCTCCCATGTCCTAGGGGTTCTGTCTTAGGGAGAAAACACTGACACTATGGGATGGGGCGGCTTGCAGCCAGGGCTGCGCCCCTCCCTTTGTTCATTTTTGGGGGGTGGAGTTCTCTGATTACCCTGAAGCGTTACTCGCATGAAACTGAAACAGTGAAAATGGGCAGAGGTTTTTTCGAGGGCTGGCCTAATCCGCCGACTGAAGAAGTGCACAGGCGCATTCTGGGAGAGAGCTATTTGGCCTTAGTCGCAATAGACACAGACAAGAACGAAATTGTGGGTTTTGTAAACGCTGTCAGCGACGGTGTACTGTCTGCCTATCTTCCTCTCCTAGAGGTGCTGCCCGCCTATCGGGGACGGGGCATCGGAACGCTCTTGGTCAAGGCCATGCTGGAAGAGCTTCAGGACCTGTATATGGTTGACCTTTGCTGCGATCAACGTTTGCAGTCCTTTTATGAAAGGCTCGGCATGACAAGGTCCTGCGGCATGATCTGCCGGAATTACCTAGCCCAGGGCGGAAAAACTACCTAGAACGGGATTGTCCGGCGAACCTGCGGATCTTGACAACGCAAAGCAGGTTGTGGTAAAATATTGTTCAATTATAGCAGAAATAAGGGCTATGAAGGATTCAGTAGCGGGCCATGGGTACTCAGAGAGCAGGCTGGTTGGTGCAAAGCCTGCAGAACATGGTTCTGGACGGTGCTCGGCACCATCCTTGGCGAATTACACTCTGGAGCCTAAGNGGTCGGTCAAAGACGCTTCGGGGGCCATCCGTTACAGTGGCAGAGGTGGGCTTTTGCGCTGCAGGGGCTCATGAATAAAGGTGGTACCACGGGTTCTCTCGTCCTTTAAGGATCGAGGGGATTTTTTAGTTTAAGGGGGAGTTTTTATGGCAAATGCGTTTGATGTCCTGGAGGAACGCGGTTTTATTGAACAGACAACACATCCAGAAGAGCTTCGAGAGCTTTTGGGCAAGGAATCAGTCACCTTTTACGTAGGCTTTGATGCGACTGCGCCCAGCCTCACCATGGGCCATCTCATTCCGCTCATGAGCATGCTGCATCTCTACAGGGCTGGCCATCGCCCCATCTTCCTCCTGGGTGGAGGCACAACCATGATCGGTGATCCGTCCGGCAAGTCCGATATGCGGCAGATGCTGACTAAAGAGGCAATTGATGCCAATGTGGAGAGTTTCAGGCGGCAGTTTTCCAAGTTCGTCAATTTTGCAGACGGTTCTGCCATCCTGGAGAACAATGCCAACTGGCTTCTCGATCTGAACCTGATGGAGTTCATGCGGGAGGTGGGCAGGCACTTTTCCGTCAACCGCATGCTTACCATGGAAACGTACAAGGCGCGCCTGGAATCCGGCCTTACCTTCCTGGAGTTCAGTTACCTGCTAACCCAGTCCTACGATTTTCTGGAGCTGTACCGCCGGTACAACTGCCGCCTGCAGATGGGCGGCAACGATCAGTGGTCGAATATCATAGGCGGCTATGAGCTGGTGCGTAAAGTGGAGGGTGCATCTGTCTACGGTCTCACCCTTAAGCTGCTGACCACCAGTGCCGGCACCAAAATGGGCAAGACAGAAAAAGGCACTGTCTGGCTCGATCCTGAGCGGACCAGCCCCTACGATTTCTACCAGTACCTGCGGAACGTCGATGACGCAGATGTAGAGCTCATGCTGGCCCTGCTAACCTTCCTTCCCATGGAAGAAGTACGCAGATTAGGCGCTTTGAAGGATGCGGAAATCAACCGTGCCAAGGAAGTGCTTGCCTTTGAGGTTACCAAGTTTGTCCATGGCGAGGAGGAAGCCAAAAAAGCTGAGGCTACAGCCAAGGCGCTCTTTGGCGGACCGGGAGTAGCGGAGGATATGCCTTCTACGGCCTTGCCACGGGCAGTCTTTGCTGAGGGAATGGATATTCTCACTCTGCTTACCGAGACCGGACTTGCAGCGAGCCGCAGCGAAGGACGCCGCCTGGTGCAGCAGGGAGGCATCACCCTAGGGGACGAACGAGTGACAGAAATCGATTATCTGGTAACTGAAGCAGAGTTTTCCGGCGGCGAGCTGGTGATTCGGAAAGGGAAAAAGGTCTATCATCGAGTTGTGCTGCAGTAAGTATACGGCAAGAAAAAGTCGGGGAAACCCGGCTTTTTTCTTGACCGGAAAATAGTTTTTCGGTAGAATAGTTTCATGTTGTAATTATTTGCATTGCAAACAAATGGGGTGAAGGGATTGGCCGACGCAGATTTAGTCATTGAATTCGTTGCAACACTGCATGAACTGAGACGCTATAAAGGCTGGTACCGAGGGTGTTCTTTGCCTGTGCGCAAAAACGCTGTGACGCTGCTGATGTATCTCCATCATCACCTGCCTGAAGACAGTCCCGGAATGCAGCCTTCTGAACTGGGAGAGCGCCTGAAGTTGACCCGTCCAACTGTAACAACTCTCGTCAACTCCTTGGAGGAGCACAGCCTCGTAGAGCGGATCAGCGACGAGGAAGACCGGAGGGTGGTCTATGTAAGGCCGACAAGCCAGGGGGTGGCTTTGGTGCAGCAGGCGAAGGAAGCTTTCNCCAAAAGCATTGAAGAGATTATGGATCACTTGGGGCCTGAAGATGGAAGGGAATTGGTGCGGATTACCCGCAAGGTCCGGGAGTTTTTGGCCAGCCGGCATAGGGAAGGGAAAGGGGGACGTGACTGATGTGGAAACTGCGATCCTACTTTAAGCCCTATCTGCCCACCATTGTCACAGTCATGGCGCTGGTGTTTCTGGAAGTGATGGCTACTTTGAAACTTCCGGATCTGATGAGTGAAATAGTGGACCAGGGCATCGTCAGAGGTAATATCCCGCTGATTTGGAAAACCGGAGGGATCATGCTGGCCGTCGCCTTTGCGGGGGTGTTATGCGCTGTCGCGGGCAACTATTTGGCATCCCGTTCATCCACCCGCTTTGGGCGGGAGCTGCGCTTTGATGTCTTTAGGAGCGTTGGCGAGTTTGCTCCCCGTGAGTTCAGCACTTTCGGGACAGCCTCCCTCATTACCCGTACCACCAACGATGTGCAGCAGGTTCAGCAGATTTTTCATATGAGCATGAGAATGGCAATGCGGGCACCCCTAATGGCCATAGGCGGAGTGCTGATGGTAGTGCGCAAAGACTCACGCCTCGCCCTTATTCTCCTGGGGCTGATTCCCGTCATCGGCCTGGTGATTTCCTACGTCATCGTCAAAGGTGTGCCGCTGTTCAAGAGCCTGCAGCAGAAGATCGACCGTCTCAACCTGGTGCTCCGGGAACAGCTGATGGGAGTCAGGGTGATCCGGGCCTTTGACAGGGGGAAGCATGAGCAGGAGCGTTTTGATGCAGCTAATCGCGACTTGACGGAGATAGCCCTTAAGGTAAACCGCATCATGGTGACTTTAATGCCCCTGCTTGGCCTGCTTATTAACGTCACAAATATTGTCATCATCTGGTTTGCCGCTAAGAGAATCGATCTTGGCGTGATGCAAGTCGGAGATTTGATGGCGTTCTTGCAGTATACGATGCAGATCTTNATGTCTGTGATGATGCTGTCCTTCATATTCGTTATGCTGCCCAGGGCTTCGGCGTCGGCAGAAAGGATCGTAGAAGTCCTAGAGACTGAGACTTCGATCAAGGATCCGGAAAAGCCCGTGAAGCTTGAAGGGGGCCAAGGCGTCCTGCGCTTTGAGAATGTTACATTCAAATATCCGGGAGCAGCTGAACCAGTCCTGAGCAATATTACCTTTACTGCCAAACCCGGCGAAACTACCGCCATTATTGGAGGAACCGGGTCCGGCAAATCAACAATTCTGGATTTGATCCCGCGTTTTCACGATCCTAAGGAAGGCAGGATCACGCTGGACGGAGTGGACATCAGGCAACTGGCTTTGCGGGATCTGCGCTCCCGCTTAGGGTATGTATCACAGCAGGCTGTGCTGTTTTCCGGGACGATAGCTTCGAACATTCGCGGCGGCAAAAAAGACGCCACCGATGAAGAGGTCAGGGAGGCCGCCCGCATAGCCCAGGCGAGCGAATTCATTGACGAGCGGGAAGATGGATACACAAGTTATGTGGCCCAAGGCGGAACCAACCTGTCAGGAGGGCAGAAACAGAGACTCTCTATTGCAAGGGCAGTAGTGAGGCAGCCTCAGGTCTACCTCCTTGACGATACTTTTTCTGCCCTGGATTACCGGACAGATGCCCGTCTGCGCCTGGAACTGAGTAAGACCGCGCAGGATGCGGCGATGATTGTTGTTGCTCAGCGCGTCAGTACAATCCTCCATGCCGACCAGATTATTGTTCTTGATCAGGGAAGGATTGTGGGCAAGGGAACCCACTCCGCTCTGTTGCGGGACTGTGCGGTGTACAGGGAAATAGTGGCATCTCAGTTTGGAGAGGAGGCGGTCTCATGAGAATGCATTCGTCTGGAAGGAGACAAGGCGGACATGGCGGAGGCTACGGCCCCCGAGGGATAGGCCGCCCTGCGGAAAAAGCCAAGGATTTCAGGGGGACTGTCAAGCGCCTCGTCCGCTATATGGGGCCGCATAAGTGGAGTTTGCTCGCGGTTTTTCTGGCAACGCTTGCCAGCACTTTGTTTTCAATTCTCAGCCCTAGGATTTTGGGCCAGGCCACAACCGTCCTCTTTGAAGGCATGCTGGCCAGGCTGGAAGGCTTGCCAGGGGCCGGCGTGGACTTTGCCGCGATCCTGCGCATTCTGCTCATGCTCGGTACAGTATATCTGTTTAGCACCCTGTTTGGGTTTGTCCAGCAGAGGGTTATGGTGAACGTTGCTCAAACGACTGTGTACAAAATGAGGAAAGACATTAACGAAAAGCTGGCCAGGCTGCCTTTGCAGTACTATGACAGCACCTCCCACGGCGACACTTTGAGCAGGTTTACCAACGATGTAGACATAATCAGCCAAAGCCTCCAACAAAGTGTAATTCAGATGATGTCCTCGCTAATTACCATTATTGGTGTTACAATAATGATGCTGCTGATCAGTCCCATTCTCACATTGCTGACCATCGGGATGCTGCCCCTCAGCGCGGGGATCAGCGCCCTGATTGCTTCCCGGTCGCAGAAGTACTTTGTGAGGCAGCAGAACATTCTCGGTGAGCTCAATGGTCATATCGAAGAAACCTTTACCGGCCACACCATTGTCAAGGCTTACGGCCTGGAGGCTGAGGCGGAGGACGCTTTCANAACGATNAACGATGAGCTCTACGAAAACGGATGGAAAGCGCAGTTTGTCTCAGGGACAATTATGCCTCTGATCCGCTTTGTCGGCAACCTCGGCTATGTAGTGATTGCAGTCGCCGGCGGTGTATTTGTCACGCAGCGGACATTAGCCATCGGCCATGTTCAGGCGTTTATGCAATACTCCCGCCAGTTCGGCATGCCCATTACCCAGGTGGCCGGCATCGTTAACGTGCTGCAGTCCACAGTGGCTGCTGCAGAGCGGGGTTTTGAGCTCCTGGATGAAGAGGAGGTTTTGAGCTCCTGGATGAAGAGGAGGAAGCTGCCGACAGACCTGATGCCAAGACAATAGCGGAACCTGCAGGCAGAATTGGGCTCCATGATGTCAGCTTTGGCTACGAAGCAGACCAGCTGGTGCTGAAAAATCTTGATCTTGCGGTGGAACCGGGCCAGCTGATTGCTATCGTAGGGCCCACCGGGGCTGGGAAGACTACCCTGGTTAACCTGTTGATGCGCTTTTACGATGTCAACCAGGGCAGCATTACCTTTGACGGCCATGACATACGGGACTTGAAACGCAGCAGTCTTCGGACGATGTTCGGCATGGTGCTGCAGGACACCTGGCTGTTTGAAGGGACGATCAGGGACAACATTGCCTACGGCCGGGAGGGTGTTTCTGACGAGGAGGTTGTGGCCGCGGCCAAAGCCGCCCACGTGGATCACTTCGTCCGCACTTTGCCCGAAGGTTATGATACAGTTTTGACGGAAGATGCCTCAGGCATCTCCCAGGGCCAAAGGCAGCTTTTGACAATCGCCAGGGCGATCTTGGCCGATCCTGCGGTGCTCATTTTGGACGAGGCGACCAGTTCGGTAGATACCCGTACCGAACGCCTGATTCAGGCAGCCATGGCCCGCCTGATGGAGGGCCGCACCAGCTTTGTGATCGCTCACCGTCTCTCCACCATTCTCGACGCGGATCGCATCCTGGTGATCAATGACGGTGAAATAATAGAACAGGGAACTCATCAAGAGTTGATGGAGAAGAATGGTTTTTACGCGGAGCTTTACAACAGTCAGTTTGCCTCCGCAGCGGTTTAGAGATGAGGTGTGTTTGTGTCACGAGTAGTTATTGGCATGTCAGGCGGAGTTGACTCTTCGGTTGCGGCTTTGGTTCTCAAGGAAGCCGGTTATGAAGTAATTGGCGTTTTCATGAAGAACTGGGACGACCGGGATGAAACGGGAGCCTGCACTGCAGATGCGGATTACGACGATGTTAGGCGTGTCTGCGATCAGATCGGCATTCCCTATTACACCGTAAATTTTGAGCGGGAATACTGGGATCGGGTCTTTGTCTATTTTCTCGAAGAGTATAAAAGGGGACGCACCCCTAATCCGGATGTGATGTGCAACAAGGAGATCAAGTTTAAGGCCTTTCTGGAGAAGGCGATGCACTTGGAGGCGGACTACCTGGCAACCGGTCACTACGCTCAAATCGGGCAGGAGTCAGGCAGCTATACCCTGCTGAGGGGGAATGACCAGAATAAAGACCAATCTTACTTTCTCTATACCCTGGGGCAGAAACAGCTGGCCAAAACACTGTTTCCCATCGGCCACATGACCAAGAAGGAAGTAAGGGAGAAGGCGGTGCAGGCCAACTTGGCCACCGCCCACAAGAAGGACAGTACCGGGATCTGCTTTATCGGTGAAAAGGACTTCAAGGAGTTCTTGTCCAAGTATCTGCCGGCCCAGCCCGGGGAGATTCGCACCCTGGACGGCGAGCTTAAGGGGTACCATGACGGGTTAATGTATCACACAATCGGTCAGCGCAAGGGCTTAGGCATAGGCGGCGCCGGGGAGCCCTGGTTCGTTGTGGGCAAGGACTTGGCGACAAACACCCTCTTAGTGGCCCAGGGACAGAAACATCCTGCACTGTATTCGGAAGGTCTCAGGGCCGCAGATTTGAGCTGGGTGGCAGGGAAGCCGCCGGCCGTCAGCTTTGAGTGCACTGCCAAGTTTCGCTATCG
>JGI24707J26582_10003546_pt1 | contig 11148 bp, 10 predicted proteins | sample BioPla1DNA1_FD_26582 | JGI IMG/M metagenome (IMG submission 26582) | reverse complement strand
ATCCTTTTTTTATATTTATCCACATCTCTATTAATAACCATGTTAATAAATTTTATTACTATTTTCCATTTTATATATTAAATCTTTTTGCTTTTATTGTGTATAAACCTTAGGATAACTTTTTTTATTAAAATAATATTATAGTACAGATAGGGGGATTTTTGGTACTATGAAAGATAACCTGCCTCAAATCTGGGAAAAGACTCTAGATATAATAAAAAACGAATTGACTGTTGTGAGTTTTAATACCTGGATAAATACAATTGAACCTATTTCTTTACAAGATGATGTTATTGTTTTAGGAACACCTAATGATTTTATTAAAAACATCTTAAAAACCCGTTATATTACTTTAATTAGTAATGCNTTAAAACAAGTTACTTCCAAACAATATCAGNTAGAAATTATTATGCCTACTGATGAAAATTTTAATCCTGCAGGAAAAAAGAATAAAACCAATAATNGATCTTCTGCTGAAGGTTTGTCTAGTCTACAACTTAATCCAAAATATACCTTTGACACCTTTGTTATAGGNAATAGCAATAGATTTGCTCATGCAGCCTGTGTTGCTGTAGCTGAATCTCCTGCTAAGGCCTACAATCCTTTGTTTATCTATGGTGGTGTAGGTTTAGGAAAGACTCATTTAATGAATGCTATAGGTCATTATATTTTACAAAATAATCCTAATACAAAAGTTGTTTATGTTTCTTCTGAAACCTTTACCAATGAGTTGATTAATTCTATAAGAGATGACAGAAATGTAGAGTTTAGAAATAAATATAGGCATGTGGATGTTTTATTAATTGATGATATTCAATTTATTGCTGGCAAAGAAAGTACCCAGGAAGAATTTTTTCATACTTTTAATGCCCTCCATGAATCCAATAAACAAATAATTATTTCTAGTGATAGACCTCCAAAAGATATCCCTACCCTTGAAGATCGTTTAAGAACTAGATTTGAATGGGGTCTTATTACAGATATACAAGCTCCGGATTTTGAAACTAGAACAGCTATATTGAGGAAAAAAGCACAAATGGAAAATATAGATGTACCGGATGAAGTTATGGTATATATTGCAAAAAAAATTCAATCTAACATAAGGGAACTAGAAGGTGCTCTTATACGTATTGTTGCTTATTCTTCTCTAACTAATAGTAAAGTTACTGTGGAGTTGGCTAGTGAAGCCTTAAAAGAGATATTTGCTACTAAAGCAAAACAATTAAATACAAATTTAATTAAGGAAGTTATTTCTAATAAATTTAATGTGAAAATGGAAGACTTAATTTCTAAGAAAAGAACTAGGGCCATTGCATATCCTAGACAAATTGCAATGTATCTTACTAGAGAATTAATGGATTTATCACTACCCAAAATAGGAGAAGAATTCGGTGGCCGAGATCATACTACTGTTATGCATGCTCATAATAAAATAACAAATGATATTCAAGATGATCCTGAACTAAAGGATAGAATTGATAAAATTATTGAAGAATTAAGGGGTAATTAAAATATAAATTAAAAGATTTTTAATAGTATAGGGTTTATTAACATAAAACTGTGTATAGTTGTTAATAATTATAAAAAAATATTTTTTTATTGGATATGTGAATAACTTTCACCAGGAAACTAACATTTTTGCCACATGTGGATAAGTGTTAATTTAAACGCTCTAGACACTTATCCACAAAAACACAGGCCCTACTACTATTACTACTATAATCTTTATTTAATAATTATATTTTTATAGAGGGAGGATATCCACAAATGAGGTTTTTATGCCAACAAAAAACATTAGTACATAGTATTAATATTGTTCAAAAGGCTGTTTCTTATAAAACAACTATGCCAATCATAAAAGGGATTTATATAGAAGCTACCAATGATACTTTGAAATTAGTAGCTACTGATTTAGAAATGGGAATAGAACATAAAACTGAGGTAACTGTTTATGAAGAAGGTGCTACAGTAGTAGATGCTCGGTTATTTAGTGAAATTATAAAAAAACTACCTGATGCACAAGTAGAAATAACTTTAAAAGAAAATAATCAACTTTATATAAAATGTGAAAACAGTGAATTTAANATTATATGCCATGATCCACAGGAGTTTCCAGAACTGCCCTTTGTAGANGAGGATTATTTTTATGAAATTCCACAGGATCTACTAAAAGATATGATAAGGCAAACAATATTTGCTACTTCCCAAGATGAATCAAGGCCAGTTTTAACAGGGACTTTATTAGAAATTGAAGAAGATATTTTAAATATGGTTGCATTGGACGGCTATAGACTGGCATTAATAAAAGGAAAAATACAGTCACNAATGGATAATAAAGTTATTATTCCAGCAAAAACCTTAAATGAAGTAAATCGGATAATTTATGAAGATGAGGAAAAAATATATATTACATTTACTGAAAATCATGCATTATTCCTAATTGGAAATACCAAATTAATTTCACGACTTTTACAAGGTGAATTTATTAATTACAAACAAATTATTCCTACGGAATATAAATCAAGGGTAAAAGTAAAAACCAAAGGTTTATTAAATAGCATTGAAAGAGCATCATTAGTGGCTAGAGAAGGGAAGAATAATTTAGTAAAACTAATGATTTCTAATAATAAAATTACTATTACTTCTAATTCTGAATTAGGTATGGTTCATGAAGAGGTTTTTATAGAACTTGAAGGAGATGAAATTGAAATAGCTTTTAATTCTAAATATCTAATAGATGCTTTAAAAGTTATTGAAGATGAGGAAATATATATAGAGTTTACTTCTAATTTAAGTCCAGGTATATTAAAATCTACTATAAGCAATAATTATACCCACTTAATATTACCAGTAAGACTATCTGGCAATTAATTTGACCCAGCATTTATGCTGGGTTGCTGTTTTATAAGAATAATAAAATGATAATTTATATTAAAAAGGTAGATGAAAAATCTTTTATATAAAAAGGAGAGATAATATTTATGTTAAAAGAATTAAAATTACAAGAAGAATATATAAAACTAGATCAATTATTAAAGTTTGTGGATATTGCTGATAGTGGTGGTCATGCAAAAATAATGATACTGAGTGGTGATGTTAAGGTTAATAATGAAATTGCTACACAAAGAGGTAAAAAAATTAGAGTTGGTGATATTGTTGAAGTTGGAGAAGTTAAAATTAAAGTTATAGAAGGTTAATTTAAAAAAGAAATAATATATACTGGAGTTTAAATCCTATAATACATTAAAGAAGTGATAGTTTAGTTTAGCCTGTTTAAATTTATTAAATATATCAATATAAATTAGGATGAGAAAGGGAGGTCAAAAATGATTGTAGAAGAATTAAAATTAATAAACTACAGGAATTACCAAGAACTTCAATTGGGTTTCCATCCTAAATTAAATATATTAATCGGAGAAAATGCTCAAGGAAAGACAAATATTTTAGAGTCATTATATTTATGTGCTATAGGAAAATCTTTTAGAAGTAACAAAGATAGTGAAATGATACAAATATTAAAGAAAAATGCTTATATCAAAACTAAAGTTAAAAAAATTACAGATAAAATAGAAATAGAAATTTTACTAGATAGAAAAAGTAGTAAAAAAATGAAGGTAAATAAACTTTTATTAAATAAACATGGGGATTTATTGGGCAATTTAAATGTTGTATTGTTTTCTCCAGAGGATTTAAAAATTATAAAAGAAGGTCCTAGTGAAAGAAGACGTTTTATAGATAATGAAATATCTCAAATTATACCAAGGTACTATTATACTTTAAATCAATACAATAGAGTCCTTCAGCAGAGGAATAAAATATTAAAAGATTCTAGGGGTAAAGCTATTGACTTAGAAGTATGGAATGAACAATTAGTTAATTATGGTTCACCCCTTATAATTTATCGCAGAAATTTTGTTAAAAGAATAGCTATTCTAGCCAAGTTAATGCACAGGAGAATAACAGAAGGATTGGAAAATTTAGAAATTCAATATGATAGTAGTATTAAAACTAATGATAATGACAAGGTGGAAGATATTAAAAAAAGGTTTTTAGAGAAATTAAAAGAATCAAAAGAAATAGAGGAAAGGAGGAGACTAACTATAGTAGGTCCCCATCGTGATGACTTAATTTTTAAAATAAACGGATTAGATGTCCGAGATTATGGTTCTCAAGGACAACAAAGAACAGCAGTACTTTCTTTAAAATTAGCCGAGTTAGAGTTAATGAAGGGGGAAGTGGGTGAATACCCTATATTATTATTAGATGATGTAATGAGCGAGTTGGATATAAAGAGACAAAATTATTTAATACAAAATCTTAAAAATGTACAAACCTTTATTAGCACTACTATGATAAAATCATTGAATTTAAAAGAAAATCATCAATATAGTATATTTAATGTATCAAAAGGAAGAATACAGACTATTTCTCCAAAATAACGGGATTATCTTTTATTAAAATGAAATAAGGGTTATAATATATAAATGCAATGGCGAGGATGTAATATTTATATAAAACTCAGGCTGTATTTAATGATATAATACGTAGGTTGGCGAAGGGGGTATAGTATGTTTCTTCATCTTGGAGGGGATTGTGTTATAAAATCAAAGGATATAGTTGCTATCTTGGATACTACGTCTGCATTGAAATCTAAAGATAGTAGTGCATTTTTAAAAACTTGTGAAGAGGAAGGTTTTGTGAAAGATATATCCAATGATGAAGTAAGGTCTTTTATTATTGTGGAATGGATAGAAAAAACAAATAGATTAGAAAAAGGAACCCACAAGATAGTAGTATATAAATCCTCTATTTCTGCACTAACACTACAGAAGAGAGCTGGATTTATTAATACATTTCCNACATAGGTCAATATAAAGGGAATTANATAAATTATATTAACAAGTTTTATTTTCAATTATTTAAAGATACTAAAGATATAGATTTTTGAAAGTAGGAGGTTAAAAATGCAAAATAATATGCAAGAGTATAGTGCTGATCAGATTCAGGTATTGGAAGGGTTAGATCCTGTTAGAAAAAGACCGGGAATGTATATAGGAAGCACTAGTTTAAGAGGATTACACCAAATTGTTTATGAGGTGGTAGACAATAGTATAGATGAGGCTTTAGCTGGTTTTTGTGATACAATTGAGGTCACTATAAATAAGGATAATTCTATAAAAGTAGTAGATAATGGTAGAGGTATCCCTGCAGATATTCATCCTCAAACAGGAAAATCAACTATAGAAACTGTATTAACAGTATTACATGCTGGAGGAAAATTTGGTGGTGGTGGATATAAAGTTTCAGGTGGACTTCACGGTGTAGGTGTTTCTGTAGTAAATGCTTTATCAGAGTACTTAGAAATAATGGTAAAAAGGGATGGTAATCTTTATTATCAAAAGTATGAAAGAGGAAATCCTATAAAAGATGTGGAAGTTATTGATAAATCCCATGATACAGGAACAACAATAATTTTTAAGCCGGATAAGGAAATTTTTGATGAAGTAGTTTATAAATACGAGATACTNGAACATAGATTGAGGGAATTGGCCTTTTTAAATAAAGGTATAAAAATCACCTTGAAAGACGAAAGAGAAGAAGAAATAAAAGAAAATACTTTTCACTATGATGGTGGTATAAATGAATTTGTAAAATATCTAAACAAAAAAAGAGAAGTATTACATAAAAAGATAATATATTTTGAAACAGAAAGAGAAGGTACTATTGTAGAAGTAGCTATGCAATATACGGACTCCTATACAGAAAATATATTTACCTTTGCAAATAATATTAATACCCAGGAAGGTGGTACTCATCTTAGTGGTTTTAGATCGGCTTTGACCAGGATTGTAAATGAATATGCTAGAAAGAACGGAATTTTAAAAGAAAAAGATGAAAACTTACAAGGTGAAGATATTCGAGAAGGTTTAACAGCTATTATTTCTATAAAATTATTTGAGCCCCAATTTGAAGGACAAACTAAAACAAAATTAGGTAATAGTGAAATAAGAGGTATTACAGAATCTCTTGTTGGTGAAAATTTAGAGATATTTTTAGAAGAAAATCCTAATGAAGCTAAGATTATAGTTGAAAAGGGATTGAAAGCTCAAAGGGCCAGAGAAGCGGCTAAAAGAGCTAGGGAACTTACAAGAAGAAAAGGAGTTCTGGAAAGTAGTGCCCTACCCGGTAAACTTGCGGACTGTTCAGAAAGAGATCCTGCACTAAGTGAAATATATTTAGTGGAAGGGGATTCGGCTGGGGGAAGTGCTAAGCAAGGAAGAGATCGTGCTACTCAGGCTATTCTTCCATTGAAAGGTAAAATATTAAACGTGGAAAAGGCTCGTTTAGATAGAATATTAAATTATGACGAAATTCGTGCTATGATCACTGCTTTTGGTACTGGCATAGGTAATGAGTTTGATATAGAAAAGCTACGGTATCACAAAGTGGTAATCATGACGGATGCGGATGTGGATGGTGCCCATATTAGAACATTGCTACTAACCTTCTTTTTTAGATATATGAAACCATTAATAGAGTTCGGACATGTATATGTTGCTCAACCCCCTCTATATAGAATTAAAAGGGGTAGGACAGAAGATTATGCCTATTCAGATGAGGAATTAGATGAAAAATTAAATGAAATAGGTAGAAATGTAAAAGTAGATATACAAAGGTATAAAGGTCTTGGAGAAATGAACCCAGAACAATTATGGGAAACTACTATGGATCCAGAACACAGAACTCTATTACAAGTAGAAATTGAAGATGCAGCTCTTGCAGATGAAATTTTTATTACTTTGATGGGGGATAAGGTAGAACCTAGAAGAGAATTTATCGAAGAAAATGCAAAATATGTTACAAATTTAGATATATAACAGGGGGGTATAATACATGACAGAAAAAAACAATAAAATTATCCCTATAAGTATAGCAGATGAAATGAAAAAATCATATATAGATTATGCTATGAGTGTTATTGTAGGAAGAGCCCTTCCAGATGTAAGAGATGGATTAAAACCTGTTCATAGAAGGATTTTATATGCTATGAATGAACTAGGTTGTTCTCCAGATAAACCTCATAGAAAATCCGCACGTATTGTTGGTGATGTTTTAGGTAAATACCATCCTCATGGTGATACTGCAGTATATGATGCCATGGTAAGACTGGCTCAAGACTTCTCTACTAGATATTTATTAGTAGATGGTCATGGAAACTTTGGATCTATTGACGGTGATGGTGCAGCTGCTATGCGTTATACGGAGGCAAGGCTTTCAAAGATTGCCATGGAAATGTTAAAAGATATTCAAAAAGAAACAGTAGATTTTAGACCTAATTTCGATGAAACAATAGAAGAACCATTAGTACTACCTAGTAAATTTCCTAATTTATTAGTAAATGGTTCTAGTGGTATAGCAGTGGGTATGGCCACATCTATCCCACCCCATAACTTAGGAGAAGTTATTGATGGTGTTATCACTTTAATAGATGATTCAGATGCAGATATTGAAAAAATCATGGAATCTATAAAAGGCCCAGACTTTCCTACAGGTGCAATTATTATGGGAAAAGAGAGTATTCAAGAGGCCTATAGAACTGGTAGGGGTAGAGTCAGAGTTAGAGGTAAAGTAACTATAGAAGAAATGCAAAAAAATAGACAACAAATAGTTATAACAGAAATACCCTACCAAGTAAACAAATCAAGATTAATAGAAAAGATTGCTGATTTAGTAAGGGATAAAAAAATAGAAGGTATCTCGGATTTAAGGGATGAAAGTGACCGTACTGGTATGCGTATTGTTATAGAATTAAGAAGAGATGCTAATGCCAATGTAGTATTAAACAAATTATATAAACATACCCAATTAGAAGGTACCTTTAGTATAATTATGATAGCTCTAGTAGATGGTGAACCTAAGGTTTTAAACTTAAAAGAGATGTTAACTCACTATTTAGATCATCAAAAAGATATTATTATTCGTAGAACAAAATTTGATTTAGGCAGAGCAGAAGCAAAAGCTCATATATTAGAAGGACTGATAATTGCCTTAGATCATTTAGATGAAGTGATAAAATTAATAAGAGCATCTAAAACAGATGAAATCGCAAAAAATGGTTTAATGGAAAAATTCAATTTATCAGATAAACAGGCCCAAGCTATTTTAGATATGAGACTAAGACGTTTAACCGGTTTAGAAAGGGAAAAAATAGAAGAAGAATACAAAGAAACCATGGAACTTATTGAAGAATTGAGAGCAATTTTAGCCAGTGAAGAATTAGTATTAAGTATTATAAAAGAAGAACTATTAGAAATCAAAGAGAAATACAATGATGAAAGAAGAACTAAAATAACCTTTGATACAGGTGAAATAAATATTGAGGATATGATTGATAAAGAAGATGTAGTTATTACCTTGACCCATTTCGGATATATGAAGAGATTGCCTATTGATACATATAAGAGTCAGAGACGTGGAGGAAAGGGAATTTCTGCTGTAAGTACGAGGGAAGAGGATTTTGTAGAAAAACTCATAATTACTTCCACCCATAATTATCTATTATTCTTTACTAATCAAGGTAGAGTATATAAATTAAATGTTTATGAAATTCCTGAAGCCAGACGACAGGCAAGGGGAACAGCTATTGTAAATCTAATTCAATTAGAACCTGGGGAACAAATAGCTGCCACTATAGCTGTTGATAGGGATTGGAACTCTCAATATCTTGTTATGGCAACGAAAAATGGAATAATCAAAAAAACACAATTAAACCAATTTGAAAATACTAGAAAAAGTGGTCTAATAGCCATAACTATTAAAGAAAATGATGAGTTAATAAGTGTGAGGCTAACAGATAATGGTGAAGAAGTTATTATGATTACTGCCAAGGGCATGTCTATAAGATTTAAAGAAAGTGATGTTAGAGATATGGGTAGAACTGCCATGGGGGTAAAAGGAATTAACTTATCAGAAGATGATAAAATAGTAGCCATGGAAATTGTGGAGGACGATAAGGATTTGTTAGTAGTAAGTGAAAAAGGATTTGGTAAAAGAACAGCACTTAAAAACTATCGTCTACAAACTAGGGCAGGTAAGGGTATAAAAACTTATAACACTACTAAAAAGACAGGTTTATTGGTAGGTGCCAAAATTGTTACTAAAGAAGATGAAATTCTTTTAATAAGTAATGATGGAATTATAATACGATTAAATGTGGGCAGTATTTCAAGAATGGGAAGAAATACAAAAGGGGTTACCCTTATGAAGACTGATGAAAACAAAAGTATTGTATCAGTTGCACAAATACCAAAATCTGATGATGAAGATGATGAAGAAATAAAATAAAAAAATGTTTAATGTGATTATATAAGGGGAAGATATATAAATAGAAGCCAAAGCTTTTACATTCAACCCCCATATCTAGTGCAAAGGTATGTTTGACATACCTTTGTATTTTTGTCTAAGTCTATAGACTTATAGTGGTATAAAAAGAAAAGGTTTGCTATAATAAAGAAAAAGATAATTTATGGGTATTTATAAAGAGAGGGGGAAGATTATGTCGTTGGTAATAAACAAAAGATATGATGAATCAAATAAGGTGTGGGATGTAGAATTAATAGGGGAAGTGGATATTTATACTGCTACAGATTTAAAAAGTGAATTTACAAAAATGCTAGATGAAAAAAAAGAAAGTATTAAATTAAATGCTGAAAAACTAGAATACATTGACAGTACAGGTTTAGGTGTATTAATAGGAGTATTAAAAAAATTAAAGGAAGGGGAAAAAGATATTATTATATTAAATATAAGACCCAGTATAAAAAAACTTCTACATATTACTGGATTAGACAAAATTTTTGTTATAGAGGGGTGATGAAGGCAGATGATATTAAATACAAAGGAGCAAACAAATATGGAGAATGGAACAAATGACTTAATAAGGTTGTCTGTACCTAATAAACCTGAATATGTTAGTGTAATAAGATTAACTGTCAGTGGTATTGCCAATAGAATGGGTTTTGATATTGAGGAAATAGAAGATATTAAAGTAGCTATTTCAGAGGCTTGTACCAATGCTATTACCCATGGATTTTGTCAACAGGAAAATAATTTTAATGTAGATTTTTTGTCTGGAAAAGAAAAACTAACTATAAAGGTTTATGATAACGGTAAAGGATGTTTATCCCAAAATATAAAGACCCCCGATTTAACAGAATTAAAAGAAGGAGGGTTGGGAATATTTATAATAAAATCTATTATGGATGATGTAGAGATATTATCGAATGATGGAAAAGGGACTATTATAAAAATGACGAAATATGTGGGGGATGATATTTAATGAAAAACTTAGCTAAGGCTTCTAAGAGGACTACAGATAAATCCCTGAAAATATACACAGAGAAAGAACTTTTTAAAAAATACAAAGAAACAAAGGATATGGAAATTAGGAACGAACTTATTAATAGATATTTATATATAGGTGAAATTCTATCAAAAAAATATGTTAATAGAGGTATTGAGTACGAAGATATCTATCAAGTAGCATCATTAGGATTAATATATGCTATAGAACGATATGATATAGACAAAGGTTTTGAATTTTCAAGTTTTGCTACACCTACAATTATAGGTGAGATAAAAAAACATTTTAGGGATAAAGGTTGGTCTATCCGTGTACCTAGACGGATTCAGGAACTATCTAAAAAAATAAATATTACAAAAAACACATTGCAACAAACTTTACAAAGAACTCCTAAAATTAAAGATATAGCAGAATATCTAAATTGTACTGAGGAAGAAATTATGGAGGCTATGGAAGCTAGTCAAGTATATACCCCTAGATCATTAGATTTAACCTACGATAATGATGGAGAAGATAAAGATATAAAAATGGGTGATCTAATAGGAGTGCTAGATAAAAATTTTGATACTATAGAAAATCGTGATTTTATAAAAAGGGCAATGGAAAAATTAAATGAGGTGGAAAAGAAAGTATTAGTAGATAGATTCTTTGATACAAAGACACAAATACAAGTAGCCACAGAACTAGGTGTTTCACAAATGACAATATCTAGAATGGAAAAAAAGGTCATTGAAAAAATGAAAAAAGAATTAAATAAAAGTATGTAATATTATTATTTAATAAAA
>JGI24707J26582_10003545_pt1 | contig 11151 bp, 7 predicted proteins | sample BioPla1DNA1_FD_26582 | JGI IMG/M metagenome (IMG submission 26582) | reverse complement strand
ACATTATCCTTAAGAGATTTAATAATTCCCTTTGCACTGTCTATCTTTGTGCTAGTTTCACTAGTGATTTTTGAAATTAAATCTGATAATTCATTTATCTTNTTAGAAACATTGTCAATTTCTGATTTAANAACATCATTAACTGAATCAATCATTTCATTAATTGTAGCAACCCTTTTATTTGCATCTTCAAGTTCTAATCTTGATTTCTTATTTAACTCATCTGCAGCAGCCTCTGATTTAGCAATTGCCTCTGAAAGAGTTTTATCAGCTTTTGAATTTGCTTCATTTATTAATCTATCCGATTTTTCCCTTGCTTCCTTAATCATTATATCCGCTTTATTTTTAGCCTCAATGATATAATTATTAGCAGTTTTTTGTGCCTCAATGAATAAACCACTCATATCCATTGCACTATCCATACCAGCACTTGAATTCTTTTTTGCTTCTTCAAGTTCAGATTTTAGTTTTGCAATTTCCCTATCCTTTTCAGAAATCTTAGCCTCAATATCAGATGTTGCCCTCTCCTTGGTTACAAGAATTTCGCTTTTTTGCTTAAGCTCATTTGTCTTTTCATTCAAAAGTCTGTCCTTCTCAGCAATTGTAGAATCCTTTTGTTTAAGCTGCTGACGCAGTGAATCAATTTCACTCGTATCACCAGTAGATTTTGCCATTTCATCAATTTTTTTCNCTTGCTCATCAATTGTTTTCTGTGACTGCTTTGCTAAATTTCTCTGCTCACTTAATTGTTGCTCTAATTTTTTAATTTCATCATTTAACTTTTTTACCTCAGCCCCTGAACTAGAATTAACCACACTCTTAGCCTCTTCAAGTTGGTCTTCTAAATTACATATTTTAGTGTTCAACTCATCTACATATGCTAAAACATCTTTCTTCTCAAACCCTCCACCAATTTTGGTTGTTCTTAAAAATACCTGCCCGTCCATAATAGTCACTCCATTTCTAAACATTAAAACATTTTTATATTCTATATATCCAAATAAGCCGTATGCAATATAAACTCATAATATCTCTATTCTATTATAACATATTTTATAGCATCTTTTCAATGTTGCATTTGACAAAATTCTATATTGTTTTTTAGTACACTTATATAATGAAATAAATTATTAATTATCATTCTGTATAAATGTAGCTATCATAATAGGCATTAGTACCAATGCTACTTATATAAAAAAATATATAACAATACCTATGCTTGGTTTTATANTAAANACCAAAAACGCAAGTTACTGCTAAGTAACCTGCGTTTAGCTTTAAGCGATATATTTATCTATTGCTATCTAAAATTTTAAAGATAGCATCTAAATCGTCTTCATCATCTATACTAGCAATCCTAGAATCAGGGTCTAATAATGGGTTATCAATTTGAATCACTTCATCCTCGTCATCAAAACCTGCTGCAATAACAGTTATAGTCATCTCATCCTGCATATCTTCCTTAAATGCTGTACCAAAGATAAATTCCACACCATCAGCTGCTGTATCCGTAATCATCTTTGTAGCTGTATCAACATCCTGTGAGAGAATATCTTCGGACATTGTGATATTGATAAGCAATCTCTTTGCACCAGAAATTGATGTTTCCAATAGTGGACTTGATATAACTGCCTTAGCAGCCTCAGTTGCCTTATCCTTGCCAGAACCATGACCTATAGCCATGTGAGCATATCCTGCACCCTTCATAATTGTAGAAACGTCAGCAAAGTCAAGGTTAATATAGCCATCCTCTATAATCAAATCAGAGATACTCTTTACACCTGTTTTCAAAATATTATCCGCCATAGCGAATGATTCCTTCATTGTCAACTGCTTATCCACCCCAACTAAAAGTCTTTCATTTGGAATAACAATTAATGAATCGACAAATTTCTTTAATTCTGCAATACCTTTTTCTGCTTGCAACATCTTTTGTTCTCTTTCAAANGCAAAAGGCTTTGTTACAACTGCAACTGTAAGTATTCCCATTTCCTGTGCGATTTCCGCAACAACAGGGGTAGCACCTGTACCCGTACCGCCNCCCATTCCAGCTGTTAGGAAAATCATATCAGCATCCTTTAGAACNGCCTGAATTTCATCCCTATTTTCCTGTGCTGAACGTTCACCGACATCCGGTCTATTACCCGCACCCCTGCCTCTTGTTAGCTTTGATCCAATTTGGATTTTTGAAGTTGCCTTTGAATTATTTAAAGCCTTAGCGTCCGTATTTATAGTTATGTATTCAATATTTTGCACGCCAGCATCAACCATACAATTTAAAGCATTCCCCCCACCACCACCAACACCAATAACCTTAATATTAACATCATCAAACGCATCGTTTTCGAAAACAAAGCCTGTCATTTAAAAATTCCTCCTAATTTATAATCTCCTCCATATTGCACTAAATGTGGTCATTAAACGCCAGGCAAAAGTCATGCAAACATGGACTAGTTAAATACGATAATTATTTATAACAAAACTTATTATTATATTAACATACTTTAATATTAATTTCAAGTAAAATATAATCTTTTTTTTATTTTTTTATATAAGGCTATATTTTTTATTTATCACCATTAATTTACTGTAATATTTGATACTCCACTGCTCGTGCCTGTAGTAACTGATAATCCATCTTCCATATTAGTTTGTGTTGTCACATCAGTTTCAAAATTAATTATTCCCTGATGTAATTCCATATCAGATTTACTTATAAAAGATGCCCCGTTTGTGCCTCTCAAGATAAAATATCCTTCTTCATCTTCAGCAATCTCAACATCAAGCACCCTTTTTACATAGGCAAGCTTGTATGAAATATCTGTCCAATCGCCAAGTTCAATGGCTATTCTATTATCATAATCCATCTTGATTTCGTATTTATCAGTTAAATCCACTGATACAAGTTTCTTAATATTTTGGTTTTCAATCTCATCACATATTCTATCATATATCCTTAATTTTTGCTCATCATCTGAAACAATTTTATTACCAANTGTTGCATCTACCAAGGAAAGTCCTGTTACGGTTAGCAAATCTTCACGTGGAGATTGTATTACCTCTAACATTTTCCCTTCTTGACTTACCATTATATATTTATTTTCATATTCAATATTTGCATAAGGTATGCTTGGAATGACATTAAACTCTAGAACATCAGGAAATGCCTTTTTAATTTCAACATCCTCCACATAAATCAAAGAACTCAATATTTTATTTTTAACCTCATCACTTTTCATTCTCACCATATTATCACCGACATAAACTTGGGAGGCATTTACTATTTCTTCGGATGAATATTGAGTTTCTCCCGATACCCTAATTTCATTTATATTGAAAAGAAATGTCATCGATAATGATAAACCAACACCTGCCACAAGCAATGTTACTAAAAAGTAATAGGCCGACATATTCCTCCTTCTACGCCTTAACCTTTTACTACTGTTAGGACGTTCCACATTTGTTTTTACAACATCCCTCATATTCATCCTCCCCTAGAGTTATCCTTGAAATCATTCCCTATAAATTCTTGCACCAACAGATGATAACACATCCTCTATCGAATCATATCCTCTATCGATATGCTTAATTTCACTTATCTCTGTTATTCCCTCAGCATCTATTGCAGCAATTACTAAAGCTGCTCCACCTCGCAAGTCTGTTGCGGTAACCTTTGCTCCATAAAGCTTATTAACTCCCTCCACCACAGCCGCTTTACCAACTACTTTTATATTTGCACCCATGCGGAGCAATTCATCAACATGTCTATATCTATTCTCGAAAATATTTTCCTCAAAAACACTTGTACCATTGGCCTTACACAATGCTGCCATAGTTACTGCCTGTGCATCCGTGGGGAAACCTGGATAAGGCATTGTTTTTATAATTCTGATAGGTTTTAATGGCTTTTTAGCATTAAGGTATATATTCTTTGCATATGTATAAATATGGCACCCCATCTGCTCAAATAACGTGATAAAAGAATCTATATCTGTTGGTCTGATGTCTTTAATTGTTATCTCCCCGTTTGTTAATGCCGCAGCAGAAATATATGTAGCAGCTGCAATCCTATCGGGCATAATTCTATATTCACATCCAGTTAGTTTTTTTACACCACATATGCGTATTGTACTATCACCTGCACCCCTGATTCTGGCACCACATTTGTTGAGATAACAAGCCAAATCAACTATTTCTGGCTCCCTTGCTGCATTTCTTATAATTGTTTCTCCATTAGCTAAAACTGCTGCGAGCATTATATTTTCTGTCGCTCCAACTGATGGAAAATTCAACGTAATCTTTGCACCTCTTAGCCCCTTTTCAGCCTTACAATCAAGGATACCATGCCTTTCTTTAATGCATACACCCATCCTCCTAAATGCTGACAAATGCATATCAATTGGTCTAGGGCCTAATTCACATCCTCCAGGATAAGAAAGTATACATTCATGTGTTTTTCCTAACATCGCACCTAAAAATACGATGGAAGAACGCATTTCCCTCATCATTTCATCTGGTATATTTTGACCATGACTTCCACTACTCTTAATTGTAATATTATGACCATTAATATCACAGGTGCAACCTAAGTGTTTCAATATTCTACAAGTAGCAAATACATCGCTTAGTCTAGGACAATTTGTTATTGTTGACTCTCCATCGCATAACATAGATGCCACCAGAATCGGAAGTGCACTATTTTTTGCACCCTGCAATCTAATCTCACCATTAATTTTTGTGCCACCATTAACTATTAGCTTCTGTTTTCGCATTTTTACACCACCTTAAAGCATTTTACATGACATACTATGCTTTAGGGCAGTTTTAGGTGAATCGACATAATCTATATAGTTATTTCACCCGTTTTATCCAGTTATTTTTTTGAGTTAACCAACTCACCAATAACCTCATATATTCTCTCTTTTGTATCTCTTATAGCAAGTTCCCCTGCCTTTTGGGACATGCTTTTTAGTTTTTCTCTATTATAATAAAGTTCTTTCACTTTATTTATCATATCCTCGCTTGTTACATTCTTCTGTTCAATGACTATCGCTGCACCAGCCTTACCCAATACATTTGCATTATGTAATTGATGGTTCCCCGAAACGATAGGAGATGGGATTAAAATTGATGCCCTTCCCATTGCCTCAAGTTCAGCAAGCGTGGATGCTCCAGCACGACATATAACTAAATCAGCGGCAGCAAGACATACATCCATATCATTAATATACTCGCTAATCCTCAACCTCTTGCTTTCTAAATTAATCTTCTTATCCGCCATAGCCCTTGGAAATGAATCCTTCCCCATTCCGCCATAGCCATGTATATGGTTTATAGCTAGACCATTTTTAGTATGCCACTCAATTACATCCGACATTGTTTCATTGATACAGCCTGCACCAAGACTTCCCCCAAAGGAAAGGATACACATACCATCATCAAAATTAAGTTGTTTTCTCGCTTGTTCCCTAGTAATTTTATTAATACCCTCACGAACAGGGAGTCCTGTTACGATATAATCTATATCTTTATCCATGTATTTTACAGCTTCCTCAACCGTAAGCATAACTTTATCTACTTCCTTTGATAAAAGTTTTGTTGTTACACCTGGATAGGCATTCGCTTCATGGATAGCAGTAGGTATGCCCATTCTTGCGGCCTTTCTGATTATAGGTCCACTTACATAACCACCTGTACCTATGGCTATATCAGGCTTGAAATCCTTTATTATTTCGCCCGCCCTTTTATCTGATGAAAAAAGACATAAGACTGCCTCACAGTTTCTTTTTATGTTTTGAATTGTAATTTTACGCTGGAATCCCTTTACTTTAATAGGAGCAAAATTATATCCTGCATCAGGGATTAACTTTGCTTCCATTCCATTAGGCGTTCCAACAAATAAAAATTCAGCATCAGGTTCATTCCCTTTTATTATTGATGCTATCGCAAGTGCAGGATTTATATGACCTCCTGTTCCTCCCCCAGCAATTAAAACTTTCATAAATCACCTCCTACATACTCTATAAATCTATATAAAATAAATTGTTATCATTCTTAGCTTTCAATTGTTGACTGTCTTGAAATATTCATTAATACACCTACTTGTGCTAATTGCATAATAAGTGCTGTTCCTCCATAACTGAAAAAAGGTAAGCTTATCCCTGTATTTGGAATCAAATTGCTTACAACTGCCATATTTAAGAAAGCTTGTATCCCAATTTGAACTGTAAGTCCAACCGCTATAAGCATGCCAAATTTATCAGGTGCTTTTGATGAAATATAAAGACCCCTGAACACAAATAAAACAAATAAAAGTATTACGGTTACCGCACCAATAAAGCCTAATTCCTCGCAAATAATTGCAAACACAAAATCATTTTTGGTTTCAGGAAGATACATATATTTCTGCCTTGACTCCCCTAGACCTAAACCAAAAAGACCACCAGAACCGATTGCAATTAATGATTGACAGGTTTGGTATGTTGCATCAGATACATCTGCAAAGGGGTCCCGCCAAGATTGTATTCTTTTCTCAAAATAGGTAAAGCCCTCATTTTCTATTTTATAAAATACAAGAGCGACCATCCCTACAATCCCTAGAATTCCTGTTCCTAAAAGATGAGAAAGTTTCACTCCCCCCACAAACATTAGCGTTACACCGATTATACAAATTAATATTGTTCCTGAAAGATGCGGTTGCATCATCATTAACATTGCTATAATTCCAAGCATCACCATAAAGGGTATTATTCCTACGCTGAACTTTTCCATACGTTTATATTGTTTTGTTATAAAATATGAAAATGTAATTATTATTGCAAATTTAACTAATTCGGACGGTTGAAAGTTCTGACCAGCTATTACAAGCCATCTTTTTGCTCCATTTTCCTCTGCACCCTTGACAAGTACCATAACAAGAAGTGTAACACTTGCAATGTATGCACCTACCGCAACCCATGTTTTTTGATACTTGTGATAATCAATATACGATAAGAAAAACATTACTACAAGCCCAATAGCAGCCATCTTTATCTGCTTAGCTGCATAATACGAACCTGGCAAGCCACTATCTACCGCTGTTGCATAGCTCGCTGAAAACATCATAACTAATCCCATAACAAGAAGTGTCATAATAATTAAGAAAAGAGGCAAATCTATTTCTCCATACCGCTTACGTGGCTTTTTTAGTTTTCCATTAGATGGACTTTCCATTTGGGTAGTTTTTGAAATCTTTATATTTCGTTCAGCCATGCCTGCACCTCCTGTTTTGATTTATAGCTAGACTACAATAAATATAGCTATTAATCCCGCAACTAAAGCTATTAAAGAAAATGTTATTACTATCTTATATTCACTATATCCTATCATCTCAAAATGATGGTGTATTGGTGACATTTTAAATATCCTTTTGCCCGTTGTTTTAAAGCTGATAACTTGTAACACGACCGATAATGCCTCGCATACATAAATTATCCCCACTAAAACCATAAGCATATGTCTATGAGTTGCCAGCCCTATTGCGACGAATGCTCCACCAAGAAACATTGAGCCAGTATCACCCATAAAGCATTTTGCAGGGTGTAGATTCCACAGTAAAAAACCTAGGCATCCACCTGCAACTGCTATTGAAAAAAAAGAAATTTCATATAATTTCATAAAGGAACATATTACTGTTAGTGCTAACATAACCACCAATGTAACTGTNCCACATAAGCCATCTACTCCATCCGTTAGATTAACAGCATTTGTAAGAAAAATCATAAACAATAGCATTATTGGATAATAAAAAAACCCNAAATCNAACCTAGCAAATATAAAATCTATTTCCGTAGATGTATCCCCTAATGAATATAACACTGATAGAAATGCTGCTGATAGCAATAACTGAAATAGCATCTTTTGTTTTGCTTTAAGTCCTAAATTCTGTTTTTTAACTGCTTTAATATAATCATCTGCAAATCCTATTGCCGAGAATAGAATAGAGAAAAGTATGCAGGCTAGAAGCCTTAATGCATTTGTTGTAATTTCAAAATTAGTTATATCGAGAAACTTTTCCCTATAAATAATATACCCAATTATTGTCGCAATAATACTGCTTATTATAAACATAAAGCCACCCATGATAGGTGTTCCTTGCTTTGATTTATGCCATTTTGGTCCTATATCTAAAATCGTNTGACCAAAATGAATCTTCTTCAGAAAAGGCACTAGCACTACGCCTATTAAGGCTGCAATTGCAAATGAAACTATTGCAATAACCATGTTTATCCACCAATGTAGCATTTAGTTCATATCCTCCTAGTTTACACCATATAGTTCATCAATAACTTCTTCTAGATGCATTCCTCTGCTCCCCTTGAATAAAACTACATCTTCTGGTTTAAGGTATGCTTTAAGTTCATTAATAAGNCTATTTTTATCGCTTGTATGCTTAACTCTTATACCTAATTCCTTAGCTTTATTTGATATGTATTCTGATTCATTGCCATAAGTAAAAAGCATATCTACACTTGANATTTCAGGTAACNTTCCTATGTTTTCATGAAGTTGCCTAGACATTTCACCTAATTCAAGCATATCACCTAGGACTGCAATCTTACGCTCACCGCAGTTTATTTTAATTTGCAATAAGACGGATAAAGATGCTTTCATGGAATCGGGGCTAGCATTATAACAATCAATGATTATAGTTTGTTCACCCTTTTTAACTATATTTTGCCTTAGTTCATCTGGTTTATATTTTTTTAAGGCATTGATTATTTCNGTTTCAGTAACGCCAGAGTTTATTCCGATACAGAAAGCTGAAAGTGCATTTAATATGTTGTGTTTGCCTATGCAGGGTANAATAACCTCAGCTAGTTTGTCTTGATATTTCACAGTAAATACTGTACTACTATTTACCTCATGAATATTTTCAGCTAAATAATCAGCAGTTTTATTTTCTATNCCATATGTGAACACAGTGCGGGCTAGCGTTTCTTTCAATGGGCTTAAAAACTTATCATCAGCATTAATTACTAGTGGTGCATCTTCACGCATCCCAGACAGTATTTCAAGTTTTGCTTTAAGTATTCCCTCTTGAGTTTTCAAGCTTTCAATATGTGAAAACCCTATATTAGTTATAACACTAATTGTAGGCAAGGCTGCATTAGAAAGGCGTTCAATCTCCCCAAAGCCAGACATACCCATTTCTATAACAGCGCCCTATGTTCTTTATTAATATCCAATAAAGTCTTTGGTAAACCTATTTCATTGTTAAGATTCCCCTTAGTTTTAAGTGTTTTGTATTTTTCTGATAAAACTAAAGCTATCATTTCTTTCGTTGTAGTTTTGCCCACACTCCCAGTAACCCCAACTAAAATAAGATTAAATAGTTCCCTATAATATTTCGAAAGTTCAAGGAATGCTTTTCTAGTATCATTCACAATTATACATGGATAATTTTCAACTTGCTTTTCAGTTATAGCTGCAACTGCACCTTTTTCAAAGGCATACCCCACAAAATCATGCCCATCAAACCTATCTCCACGGATAGCCAAGAATACACAGCCATCAGTTATCTGTCTTGTATCTGTACAAATTGTATCTATATCTATATCTATATCTTTATCTATACTTGTTGTTCCACCAACAGCTTTTGCTATATCTGAAAGCAAAATCTTTTCCATAGAAGCATCTTCTCCTTAAACCAAGTTAATATCCGAGATGTTTTAATCCTTCTTTTACAATTTCTCGTTCATCAAAATGAANATGAACATCATTTGCCAATACTTGATAATCCTCATGCCCTTTCCCAGCAAGCACAATAATATCACCTTTCCTTGCCAATGATAAAGCACGATAGATTGCCTCTCTCCTATCAATAACTGTTTCATACTGTATGTCTATATCCTCAATTCCANCTAAAATATCCTCAATTATATCTTTAGGATTTTCATCCCTTGGGTTATCCGAAGTAATTATAAGTATATCTGAATATTTAGCAGCCGCTCTTGCCATTTGTGGTCTTTTAGTTTTATCCCTATTACCGCCACATCCAAATAAAGAAATAAGTCTTCCTTCAGTATAGGTACGGACGTTTTGTAAAATATTTTCTATTGCATCAGGGGTGTGTGCATAATCACAAATAACAGAAAAATCACGTCCTGTTGGTATAACTTCACATCTGCCACGNACACCTTTATAATCAGCAACTGCCTTTAAAATATCCTCAACATCCAACCCTAGATTAAGACAGACACCTATTGCCCCAGTTATATTTGAAACATTAAATTGTCCTGTCATCCTCATTGTTACATTATGTGATTTTTCTCTCTTACAGAACCAAAAGCTTGTTTCATCCGGCTTTATTTTAACTACATCAGCATAGTAATCAGCTTTTTTTGTTATGCTATAGCTATATTTTTCACAGGTTATTTCATTGTATAATCGTTGACCATACTCATCATCAATGCTGCATAAAGCTATATCACAAATATCAAAGAGCATACGCTTCGCCTTGTAGTATTCCTCCATATTCTTATGGTAATCTAAATGCTCCTGTGAAAGATTGGTGAATAATGCAATTTTAAATTGTGCTGGACCAATCCTTTTTTGAACAAGTCCGAATGATGAGACTTCCAAAACAGCATATTTACAACCCGCATCAACCATTTTTCTTAATAATTCCATTAATTCAAAAGTGAAAGGTGTTGTGTTACTCGTTTGAATTACCTTATCACCGATTTCATTCTGAATCGTACCAATTAGACCTACCTTATAACCATTCTGTGTGAGTATATGCTTAACTACATTTGCTATTGTTGTTTTACCATTAGTACCTGTAATTCCTATTAAATTAATTTCTTTTTCAGGATGACCGAACCACGCAGCACATAGTCCACCGTATGCCTCTCTTGTATCTGAAACTAGAATTTGTCTTTCAAGTCCTAAATCAGTCTGCACAACAACAGCTGCTGCACCTTTCTCAAGCATTTCTGCTGCAACAGAGTGCCCATCAAATTTTTCACCCTTAATGCATATAAACAGACTTCCTACATCTACTTTCTTGGAATTATCCGTAATAAAAGTGATGTCCATATCCGGTATATCTGTTTTTGAAATGCCTTTAAGTAGTTCATATAATCTCATGCCATCACCCCGTATTTTAAA
>JGI24707J26582_10003544_pt1 | contig 11152 bp, 10 predicted proteins | sample BioPla1DNA1_FD_26582 | JGI IMG/M metagenome (IMG submission 26582) | reverse complement strand
AAGATTGGCATTGTGTTTCAGAATCCGGATAATCAATTTATTGGCACAACTGTTCAGGATGATGTCGCTTTTAGTCTTGAAAATTTAAACTTACCTTACGAAGAGATGAAAATTAGAGTAGAGAAAGCTCTAAAGTTAGTAGGGATGTATGAGTTAAGAGAAAAAGACCCATCTCAATTGTCGGGTGGCCAAAAGCAACGAGTTGCGATCGCAGGAGTGTTGGCACTAGAACCAGAAATCATGATATTTGATGAAGCGTTTATTATGTTAGATCCCAAAAGTCGAAAACAGCTCTTATATGACCTTAAATTGATTCAACAACAGTATAGGCTAACTGTGATCTCAATTACACATGATCAATTTGAAACAACATTAGCAGATCGATTACTTGTACTATCTGAAGGTAAAATTANAGATCAAGGTGATCTTCGAGATGTTTTTATGCATAATAAGGAGATTACCCCTCCATTTTCTGAACAATTCCGTAGAAAACTGGAGCAACGAGGGATTCAAGTGCCCGATAGGTATATGACAAATGATGAATTGGTGGAATGGCTATGCAAATAAAATTTGATCAAGTTAAAGCTGATTATCAATTAGGCCCAATTCGTGCCATGAATATTATTGATGATTTTTCACTTCAGATCTCTCAGGGGACATTTTCAGCAGTTATAGGAAAAACAGGTGCTGGGAAGACAAGTATGCTTAAACTAATCAATGGATTATTGATCCCTTCGTCAGGATCGGTACAAGTTGGAGAAGTCACGATCAATAACCAAACTAAGAATTCAGAGTTAAATAAGATTAGAAAGCGTGTCGGGATAGTTTTTCAGTTTCCTGANAATCAGCTTTTTGCTGAAACGGTAGCAGATGATATTGCCTTTGGTCCGAAAAATTTTGGTTTCACACGTGATCAAGTTGATCGAGTTGTGTTAGATAGTCTTAAGCAAGTCGGNTTAAGTGAAGATNTTTTATCGAGATCGCCATTTTCATTATCAGGAGGACAAAANAGGCGTGTGGCATTAGCNGGTGTTCTTGCAACAAGACCTGATATTTTAGTATTAGACGAACCTGGAGCAGGTTTAGACTCAGAAGGAAAACAGGAAATTTTCTCATTACTAAAAACGTTAAATCAAACTGAATCGATGACGATTTTAGTTGTGACGCATGATATGAATGACGTCTTAAAATATGCTGATTATGTATTATTAATGGATAAGGGTAAATTAGTTTGCTATGAAGAGATTGAATCATTCTTTAGNAATCAGAGTCAGCTGGAAAGATGGGATCTTGACCTACCGGATGTCGTTCATCTGCAACGACAAATAGAGCAAAAAACTGGNATACAGTTTAAAAGAGTCTCACTATCAAAATCTATGTTAATTGATCAACTTATTGAGGAAAAATTATTATGAACAAATTAATCTTAGGACGGTATTTCCCGGGGAATTCATTAATACATCAACTTGATCCACGAGCAAAGCTATGCTTAGCCATTTATTTTATTGCGTTGTTGTTTTTTGTGAACTCGATTGCTGGATATTTATTAATGATTGGATTTGTGTTATGTGTCATTAAATTAACTGGCGTGTCAGTTCGNATCTACTTAAGAGGAATTAGGCCGTTAATATGGCTCATTTTAATGGCTGTCTTTTTTCGAGTGATCTTTACAGCAGGTGGTACAATATTTGTCAGTAAAGGACCGATAGNTATTTCAAGTTATGGATTACTATTAGGTTTTTATACTTTCAATCGATTTGTATTAATTATACTCATCTCAACAGTTTTGACGTTAACGACAAAGCCTGTCGATTTAACAGATGCCATTGATGCTCTATTAAAGCCACTTCGACTTATTGGGATCTCGACATCAGAATTTTCATTAATGTTATCAATATCATTACGTTTTATACCGAATTTACTAGATGAGACGCAGAAAGTACTTGATGCTCAACGTGCTAGAGGAGTTGGGTTTGGTGAAGGACGGCTAACGGAACAAATGAAGAAAATAGTTCCGTTAATTATCCCGCTATTTTCAAGTTCATTGAAACGGGCTGAGGAAATGGCTGATGTGTTAGAAGTAAGAGGTTATCAACCGGGTCAGAAACGTTCGAGTTTCCGCCGGTTATCTTGGCAGATGCGCGATACAATTAGCCTTGTGCTGATGGGCTGTTTAACAATTGGAGTGGTCGTGTTAAATCAAGTAACTTTATTCGAACAGTGGATCTATTAAAAAAAGTGTTTCAACTAAATTTAGTTGAAACACTTTTTTGTTTTAGTAGCGGCGGAGGGAGTCGAACCCACGACCTTTCGGGTATGAACCGAACGCTCTCGCCAGCTGAGCTACACCGCCATCATATAATTTTTAAAAGACACAAGTGATATCATACAATAGCANTTAAACTATGTCAATAGATTTTTTAAAAATAATTATTAAAGTGTGTCAATAGAAAATGTCGAAGGATTCTTTGGATTCGAACTGAAATTTTGACAAATTATCTCTGTTAGTTGTGTTTTAATAGACAACATACTAATAAAGAGGTGAGCGGACAGTGGCAATGATTTCAAATCTAGTAGGAGAAAAACATAATAATACTCGTCGTAAAAAAAGACTTGAACATATTTATCAAATAATTAAAGAAAAGGATATTTTAATATTAGTCGTTGCCTTTTTGCTTGGAAGAGCAGTCATTTTAAGTGAGTTAACGCCTTTTTCACTAGCTTATTTAGTAAGTGTCTGGTTAGTAAAGAAGGAACGTTGTCGATTAGTTATATTAGTTAGTTTACTGGGTGCAGTTACTATCAGTATTTCAAACAGCTTAATTATTATGATTAGTTTTTTATTTTTTGGCTTTTTCGTCTCTCTGGGAGTGCTTGTCGAGTCAAAAAAGTATTTACCTTATATTGTATTCATCTCAAACTTTTTAAGTAGGGTTGCATATACGACGTTAACTAGCAATTGGACAGGCTATGGGATTTTTATTTCTTTTGTTGAATCATTATTATGTGCAGTGCTTGTTTTAATCTTTATCCAAAGTACACCATTACTAACACCTAAACGATATAAAGTAAGCCTGAAAAATGAAGAGTTAATTTCCTTTGTGATTCTATTTACCTCTGTTCTTGCTGGTTTATCTGGTTTGGTGATAAAGGGAGTAAATCTCGACTACATTGTTTCAAGATATTTAATCCTATTATTCGCTTTTACAGGTGGGCCAACAATAGGTGCGACTGTCGGTGTAGTCATTGGGTTAATTTTAAGTTTGGTTAATGAGCCAACTTTAGCACAAATGAGTTTACTTGCTTTTAGTGGTTTGTTAGGTGGATTGATGAAGGATGGTAAAAGGCTAACCGTCAGTTTAGGGTTACTTATTGGTACCTTTTTATTAGGGTTTTATGGTTCAGAAGGAGGTCAACTCTTTCCGTCAATGATTTCTACGTTACTAGCGATTATACTTTTTTCACTCACTCCTAAAAAGAGACTTGAGAGATTTGCACGCTATATACCAGGGACACATGAGCAATTTGAAGAGCAACAACAATATCTGCAGAAGCTTAGAGACGTCACAGCAAATAGAATGGAGCAATTTTCAGATGTATTTATGGCTTTATCAAAAACTTTTACAGGCAAATTAGTTGAGCAAGCAGATTTTGAAGATGATCAAAAGGCGACAGATGAATTTTTGAGCCATGTAACTGAAAGAACTTGTCAAACTTGTTTTAAAAAAGCGTGGTGTTGGTCGGAGCACTTTGATGATACGTATCACCATATGAAGCAAATGAAACGTGATCTTACAGAGAATGGAGCTGTTTCACACATGACTGAAGCCAAGTTCAATAAATTTTGTGTTAAACCGCATAAAATTGAAGCGGTTATGAAAGAGGAGCTGTCGTATTATCACGCTAATCAACAACTTAGGAAGCAAGTTGGTGAAAGCCGTCGTTTTGTTGCGGATCAACTGTTAGGAGTATCTGAGGTTATGAACAACTTNGCAAAAGAGATTGTACATGAACGTGACTATCACGATCAGCAGGAACATCAAATATTAACTGCGCTCCAATCAATCGGAATTGAGGTTGAACAACTCGATATATATTCATTAAAAAAAGGGGAAATTGATATTGAAATGACGTTATCAGTGTACCAATATCATGGTGAAGGAGAAAAGATAATTGCCCCANTACTTTCAGATATATTAGATGAAATTGTCGTTGTAAAAGAAGAGGAAGTCTCCCCGATGCCTAATGGGTACTGCTTNTTAATCTTCCACTCAGCTAAAAAGTATCAATTAGATGTTGGTGTTGCTCATGCGGCACAAAATGGAGGATTTATATCTGGTGATAGCTACTCGATTATGGAGCTTGCGGCAGGGAAATTTGCNTTAGCTATTAGTGATGGTATGGGAAATGGCAGACGGGCAAGTGAGGAAAGTATGCAGACATTAAGACTGTTGCAGCAAATATTACAATCGGGGATTGATGAACAAGTAGCGATTAAATCCATTAATTCCGTATTATCATTAAGGATGACTGACGAGGTATTCTCAACGTTAGATTTGGCGATGGTAGATTTACAAACTGCTAATGCACAATTTCTGAAAATTGGCTCAACGCCAAGCTTTGTTAAGCGTGGTAGACAAGTNATTCAAATAGAGTCTAGTAATTTACCAATCGGAATTGTTAAGGAATTTGATGTTGAGGTAGTAGAGGAACAGCTACAGGATGGAGATTTATTAATAATGACGAGTGATGGCATCTTTGAAGCACCTAAAGTCGTTGAGAATCAATCGATCTGGTTGAAGCGCATTATCAAAGAGCTTAAAACAGATGACCCACAAGATGTGGCGGATTTATTACTAGAGGAGGTTATTCGCTATTCGTCTGGTCTGATTGAGGATGATATGACCGTATTAGTAGGTAAAGTGAAGAAATTCCAATCTAAGTGGGCGACAATTCCTGNATACCAATCACAAGTTAATTAATAAACTATAAATTTCTCAAATTTAGTATATAATCATGGCCTTCTGGTGACAATGATGATAATCAAACACCAAGGAGGAATTGGAGAAATGAGAAAAGGGAAACTAAAACAAATTTTATTAATAACAGATGGTTGTTCAAATCAAGGGGAAGATCCGACTTTAGTATCAAGCTATATTAACGAGCAAGGTATTACTGTTAATGTGATCGGTGTACTTGATCAACGTCAATCAGAGTCTGATAGTCTATCAGAGGTTGAGGATATAGCCTCTGCTGGTGGTGGAGTGTGTCAAATAGTCTACCCGCAAGCACTTAGTCAAACGGTGCAAGCTGTTACGAGACAAGCAATGACACAAACACTACAAAGTGTAGTTAATCANGAGTTACAACAGATTCTTGGTAAGCAAGAAACAATCGAGGATTTATCACCTGACCAAAGAGGTGAGGTGCTAGAAGTTGTCGAAGATTTAACGGAGACGAGTGATTTACAACTGCTAGTTTTNGTTGATACGAGTGCAAGTATGCAGAAGAAGTTACCGACTGTAAAAGAGGCACTGATAGATTTGTCAATTAGTATGAATTCAAGAATAGGGGATAATCAATTTTCAGTTTATACGTTTCCTGGAAAGAGGAAGTCGATTAATAAAGTGCTAGATTGGTCAGCTAATCTGAACAAATTAGAAGCAATTTTNCCTAAATTAACGAGNGGTGGAATGACACCTACAGGCCCCGCACTAAAAGAAGCGTTATATGCATTTAGTCAAACTGGTTTATTAAGGAGTTTGAGAAGAGATGTTAAGTCAGAAGAAGTCGACTTCGGCATTTAATTTGCCAGTTGGGAGTCAAATTATAGGGAAGTGGAACAAGCAGACCTATACGATCTTGCGCTTACTTGGAAAAGGGGCGATTGGTGCAGTCTATTTAGTTAAAAATAGAGATGGTCAATTTGCTGCGTTAAAAATTAGCGATCAAATAGCATCAATCTCTTCTGAAGTCAACGTATTAAAAAAACTCACTAAGGTCCATGGGTCAACCCCAGGACCTTCTTTGTTTGATACTGATGATTGGATTAGTAGAAGCGGTCAAAGTTATCCTTTCTATACTATGGAGTATGTACACGGTGAACGGCTTGATCAGTTTATTTCAAACAAAGGAATTGATTGGCTCGCTGTCTTACTTTGTCAGTTGTTATCAGAATTAGAGAAACTTCATCAATTAGGGTTTGTCTTAGGGGATTTAAAGATAGACAACTTAATTGTAACGAAAAGTCCAATCCGACTTCGCTTTATTGATGTAGGTGGTGTCACATCATTTGGTCGATCAGTTAAAGAATATACTGACTTTTATGATAGAGGATATTGGAAATTTGGTGATCGAAAGGCAGAACCAAAATATGATTTGTTTTCTTTAGCGATGGTAGCAATACATTGTGTGTATCCTAATCAATTCAAAAAAACTGATCAACCTAGGCGACAACTGTTAAATAAACTAAAGCAGTCTAAGTCTTTAGCAAATTATCAGTTGTTTTTAGAACGAGCCCTATTAGGGAAGTATAAAAGTTGTTTCGAGATGAAGCGGGATTTGGAAAAATACCATTTAAGAAGAATGCAAAGAAGGCAACCTAATCAATCACTTGCAAACTATGATAATCAGGTCAGTTGGATTGAAATTGTAATCTTATCTGTGATTAGTTTGATAACGGGTTTAATTAGTTATTTATTCTAGCTGTTACTCTGTATTTAATAGATAGCAATTAACAGTTAATTTTAGTCATACATTGCTTTAAAAACATGTTTTTTTTTGATACGATAGTTAGCAGAATATATCAAATTTAAAGAAGGTATTAATATGCTAGTGACAGAAGTTGATCGCTATATTGAAAAACATCAGCTAATTAAGCCCAATTCAAAGATTATGATTGGTGTTTCAGGCGGACCTGATTCAATGGCCCTACTTCATTATTTGTTAACAAAACGAAGTTTATTTAATTTGGACTTAATTGCCGTTACGGTAGAGCATGGGTTAAGAGGAGAAGCGTCGCTTCAAGATGTAGAGTACGTTAGGAATTACTGTTTACAAAAATCAAATACAATTTGTAACGAAGCAAATAAACGTTAAAGAGTATCAAAAAGCTCATAAATTAGGTACTCAAGAAGCTTCGAGGATTTTAAGATATCATGCGTTTAATCAGCTGATGAAAAGTTATCAAGCTGATTATTTAGCTTTAGCCCATCATGCAGACGACCAGGTAGAAACTGTCTTTATGCGATTAACTAGAGGGACACATCTTGATTCTTTACAAGGGATTAAAAATAAACGCGATTTTTCTACAGGAGTTTTGATTCGGCCATTTTTGTCAATCACTAAAGAGATGATTGAGCAATACTGTGAACAACAAGGGATCAGACCAAGGCGTGATCAATCGAATGAACAAGATACCTATACGAGAAATTACTTTCGCCTACACGTCTTACCACTATTAAAACAAAAGAATCCAAATTTAACTGAAACAATTTTGCATATGACTGATAAAATAGCAGAAGATAGTCAATATTTAAATATTCAAGCAAAAAAATTAAGTCAAGAACTGTTAACTTTTTCGCGTAACCCAAAAAAAGTAACCGTTCGAATTAAAGACTTAATAAAACACCCTCGTGCTTTACAAAGAAGGTTGTTTCATCTAATATTAGAATATCTATATGAAGAGCTACCAGATCGGTTGAATTATAGACACGAAAATCAATTCTTTGACTTAATTAATCATCATCAAGCCAGTCTATCGATTGATTTGCCACTACAATTAGAAATGATCAAGTCATATCAATTGGTAACCTTTCAATTTAAAGAGGATACGAAAAAGAACTATCACATTCCATTGATAATTCCAGGAAAAATGGCATTACCAAATCATGATGAATTAATTACAGAAGTAGTTGATACGATTGAATCAACAGAAGATACTCGATCTATTTTTTACATTCCGATTATTAACGATCAATTACCTGATTTGTTCGTTCGGTCTCGTCTACCAGGAGATCGAATTTACTTAGTTCACCTTAACGGTAGGAAAAAAGTTAGCAGAATCTTTATAGATGAAAAAATACCTTTAGCTAAGCGAGAACAATGGCCAATTTTAATAACGAGGGAAAATCATATTCTTTGGGTCGTTGGTCTTGAAAAAAGTGATCGCTATATGCAAGTAGAGGCAACACAATATTTGAAGATAACACATCGTGAAAGCATCGATTTTTAGGAGGGCTTATATGCACAATGATATTGAAAAAATACTTGTAACAGAAGAAGAAATTCAAGAGAAGTGTCGGGAATTAGGGAAACAACTAGCGGAAGAATATAAAGATAGATTCCCGTTAGCCATTGGCGTTTTAAAAGGTGCATTACCATTTATGTCAGACATTCTTCGACATATGGATACGTATCTTGAAATGGATTTTATGGATGTGTCTAGTTACGGCGGTGGCACAAATTCATCTGGAGAAGTGAAAATTGAAAAAGATCTAAATACTAAAGTTGAAGGTCGAGATTTGTTGATCATTGAAGATATTATTGATTCAGGTCTGACACTTAGCTATTTAGTTGATCTGTTCAAATACCGCAAGGCACGTTCGATTAAAATTGTTACTTTACTAGATAAACCTGCGGGCAGAACGGTTGATATAAAAGCAGACGTGGTTGGTTTTAAAGTACCTAATGAATTTGTTGTTGGATATGGTTTAGATTATCAAGAAAAATACCGTAACCTCCCTTATATTGGTGTGTTAAAACCACATGTATATGGTGCAGAATAAATCTGATTGCACTTTGCATAGAATGACTAAAGTAAGTTGAAGTATTTAACGTTAATTTAGAAATTGTAAATGATGATTCTTGAAATACCAATGAGAGTAGCATAAATGCATGTGATTATAGAAATAATAGTGGCAATATATTTGTCAGGACTGTTTTTTCTATGGTACGATGTACTGTAGTTTTCTCGTTTTGGGAGGAGGAAAGTAATGAAGCGTTTAACGCGAAATTTAATTTTTTATTTTGTTATTTTTCTTGTCATTATTTCTGCTATGCAGTTAATAACAGGGCAAGTCAATAGAACAAAAGAATTAAAATTTAATGAATTTGTTGAAGTATTAAGCAATGAAGAAATTGAAAGTATGGAAATGCGTCCGTCAAACGGTGTNATGCGAGTGACNGGTGTCCTTAATGATAAGGATAAAACTGAATTTATTACTAATGTTCCTGATAATCCGGACATTGTAGCGAGTATAACGGTGCAAGGCTCAAATCTCGGTGTTCTTGAAATTAAAGAAGAAGAGCAGCCAAGTCCGTGGGTGAGCTTCTTACTCACTTTAGCACCATTCATTATTGTGATTGTCATCTTTGTCTTCTTAATGAATAATTCGCAGGGCGGCGGCAACAAGGTAATGAACTTTGGTAAGAGTAGAGCTAAAATGTATCGAGAAGATAAGAAAAAAGTTCGCTTTGAAGATGTTGCTGGTGCAGATGAAGAAAAGCAAGAGCTTGTTGAAGTTGTTGACTTCTTAAAAGATCCACGGAAATTTACTGCCATTGGTGCAAAAATTCCTAAAGGGGTGCTGTTAGTCGGTCCTCCGGGAACGGGTAAAACTTTACTTGCCAGAGCAGTAGCAGGAGAAGCTGGAGTACCATTCTTCTCAATTAGTGGTTCAGACTTTGTTGAAATGTTTGTAGGTGTGGGTGCTTCACGTGTTCGAGATTTATTCGAAAATGCTAAAAAGAATGCCCCATGTATTATATTTATTGATGAGATTGACGCCGTTGGTCGCCAGCGTGGAGCTGGAGTAGGTGGAGGTCATGATGAACGAGAACAAACTTTAAACCAATTGCTTGTTGAAATGGACGGTTTTGGTGATAATGAAGGGATTATTATTCTTGCAGCAACTAACAGGCCAGATATTTTAGACCCCGCATTATTACGTCCAGGTCGATTTGATCGACAAATTAGGGTTGATCGCCCTGATCTAAAAGGACGAGAGGCTATTCTAAGAGTTCATGCTCGTAATAAGCCGTTATCGCCAGAAATTGATTTAAAAACAATTGCGATGCGTACGCCTGGTTTCTCAGGTGCTGATTTAGAGAACTTATTAAATGAAGCAGCATTAGTTGCGGCAAGAACTGATAAGAAGCAAATTGAACTAGAAGATATTGACGAGGCAACAGATCGCGTTATTGCAGGTCCTGCGAAGAAGAGTCGAGTCATTTCGCAAAAAGAACGAAATATTGTTGCATATCACGAAAGTGGTCATACAATTATCGGTTTAGTTTTAGATGAAGCTGACTTGGTTCATAAGGTAACAATTGTCCCTCGTGGGCAAGCAGGTGGTTATGCTGTCGTGCTTCCTCGAGAAGATCGCTATTTTATGACAAAGCCAGAGCTTCTTGATAAAGTTACAGGTTTACTAGGTGGTCGAGTAGCCGAAGAAATAACTTTTGGTGAAGTGAGCACAGGTGCACATAACGATTTCCAACGCGCAACAAGTATTGTACGTAAAATGGTTACTGAGTATGGTATGAGTGAGAAGATTGGTCCATTACAGTTTAACGGCAGTGGTGACCAAGTGTTCTTAGGCCGCGATATGCAAAGCGAAGTAGGCTATAGTGATGCGATTGCATATGAAATCGATAAAGAAATGCAAAGAATGATTAATGCTTGTTATGAAAAGGCAAGACAAATCCTAACTGAAAATAAAGATAAATTAGAGCTTATAGCTCAAACGTTATTAGAGGTTGAAACGTTGAACGAGGCTCAAATTAAATCTCTATTTGAAACAGGCAAATTGCCAGATGATGAAACTAATACTAAAACGGAACAAGTAACACCTGTTAGCGAACAAGAATTAGCAGATGTGAAAGTAACGATTCAAGCAAAAGAAGAAGTAGAAGTTGAATCGCCTNNGGTTCAAGAACAAGAACAAAGTGAACCAGACGAAAATCAAGCTGATTTATCAGACGATAACAAAAACAACTAATTAATGATAAGCCAGGTTAAACCGCGAAATAGGGTGTAACCTGGTTTTTTGTTTGAAAAAGTAGATTTGACATATAATATAGACATTTAATTTTCAAGTTTTAAGTTGCAACTAATTAAATAGAACTGATTGTTTTGCGAATGATAAAAAAA
>JGI24707J26582_10003543_pt1 | contig 11154 bp, 9 predicted proteins | sample BioPla1DNA1_FD_26582 | JGI IMG/M metagenome (IMG submission 26582) | reverse complement strand
GTGTGAGAGATTAAAAAGAAGAGTTGAGAATTTTTAAAGAATATTGAAAATTGAAAAAAAAGAATATTAAAAATTGAAAAAAAAGAAAATAAAAAAGAAAAAGAAAAAATAGAAAAAGGGATAAAAACAAAAAAATAAAAAAAATAGATAAAAATATAAATGGTGATAAACAATGAAAAAAACAGAGATAAAATAATGAAAAAAAAAACGGAGATAAATAATGAAAATACAAAATTTATATGAAATAAAGTTGTGAGTTTTCAACTCACAACTTTATTTCAATTTTATTTTATTTCATTTCATATTTTTTAATTCATATGTTTATTACAATACGTAGTTTTCAGGTTTGAAAACTGAAACTTCGGCTTTGTATTTGTCCATGCACTGTTCAATGAATTTCTCACGGCTGTCGGGCATTGCCTTCAAGTCGTTTTCAATGTTTTTGAGTGCGTTTTGTTCAAATCTGGTCAATACAAGTTTTCCTTCTTTGATACCGCTTTCTAAAATCTTGCAGCATTCTTCTGCTGCCGCTTTAGATCTGAGGTATGTGTCTTTTCCGTTTGCTGCAATTGCTTCTCCGACTTTGTACGCATTTTCATAGTGGAGTACGTAGCCTTGAGGATCTCTATATTTATCGGATAATGCAAGCAAATCTCTTAAGATCTTTTGGTTGCCTGTTTTAAGTGCCGTGTTCATGAGTGAACAATCATATGCAAGTGATTCTACCCAACATTGAACTGTTGTTCCTCCGAATTCACCGTGGTACTCGACAGATTCGTTTGACCAAAGGTCACAGCATTGCATTGTCAAGTTGCCCATTACATCGGAGTGAGCACATGTTGAGCCTTTTCCTTCTTGAGAAATCGGGATACCTGCGATTGCTTTAATGATAGTGTGTTCGTATCCGCAGTCTTTTCCGGGACCTGTTGCTCCCGCTTCGTATGCGGCAAGAGTTCTTGCTGCAGAAATACAGCGTGCAACAATTGCTGTTGTGTGTGCCAAGTTTTTGTCCAAAAGACCGCCTGCAATAAACATTGCTGTGTTTGCTTGAGCACAGTCAGTATCTCCTGCTGCCACAACTTTATTCTTTTTGGCGATGTCTGCAATATTTTGCCAAACGAAATCGATATCGCTTGTTCCGAGAACACCGATTCCGAAAAGAACGCCGGCTGTGTCGTCACGAACGATAGAATAGTCGAAAACTTCTTTACCGCCCATTGATTCTATAGAAAGCAAATCTGCTCCTTGTTTTGCACAAAGATCGAATGCTTCAAGCATTGTATCGTTTTTCTCGCCTCTTAAGGCTAAAAAGTCACGGTCTTCACGTATGTCACCGATTGTGTGTCTTAATGCACATTTAACACCGTATTCTTCATGGAATTCTTCCATAATTGTTTTTTGTGCGTGAGCTACTGCTGCACCCCAAGTCGGGTTGTTTGACATTTGTTGAACGTGTTCCGTTTCAAGAACAACTGCCGGCGCACCGATTTGAACGATTCTGTTCATTGCGTCTCTTGTTATTTTTTCGTATTCGGTTACAAGAGCTTCTTTTGAAACACCGGTGTGAGGTCTTGGTGCATAGTTCAATTCCGGAATTGCATATCCTGCACCAATTTCAAGTCCTAATCCTGCTTTTACAGGAAACTTTGATTTTCCGAAATACATTTCATCTGCGTTTGCATATGCCATTTTCGTATATCTGTTAATTGCCATATTATTCCTCCTAGTCTAATAATTTTTTCAGTATACGTCAAACTCTTTTCTAAGTGTATCCATGTTGGATCCGTTCTTCAATACAAAGTTTGCAATACTAACCGCATCTGCTGCTTGGTCTCCGTATACTCCGAGACTGTACGTTTCAACGAATTCCTGATTTACAGCACCGCCACCACATGCAAACGGAACATTTAAGCCTTTTTCAACGAGTTTATCGTTTACTTCTTTAAATGCGTACATCGTTGTTGTCATGAGTGCCGTTCCTGTCAAAATTGCCGGTTTGTGAGTGGCAACAGCTTCGACCACTTCGTCGACCGGTACATCACGACCAAGATCCACGACTTCAAAACCGTCTGCTCTAAGAAGAGCTGCTACAATGTTTTTACCTATGTCATGTACATCCCCTTCTGCAACATGGCATACGACGGTTCCTTTGGCTTTCGGAATCTCTGTTGTTTTTGTTTTACAATATTCTATACCTTCAAGCATTGCGTCTGCTGACATCATTACATTTGGTAAAAATATAATACCCTGATCATAAAGTGCGGACACGACTGCCATTCCCGGCAACAATGCTTCATCTATCAATTTAATCGGATCTTTACCTGCATCCAAGAGTTCATCCAATGCGTCAATAACGTCATCTTCTTCTCCTTCGTAAATAGCTTCCGCAACCGCTTTGAGAAGCGGATCTTTCGGATAGAGTTGTTCTGCAGCTTCGTCGGGAGTCATGGTTTTTTCCATTAAGACATTATAACGAATTAAGATGGTATCAAGATCTTCCTTTTTAAAGTCTAACAATTGCTTTTCCTCCATTACAATTTAATATTAAATTTTTGTTTAGTTTTTTATTTTGTTTAAATGTTTATAAACTAAAAAGTTGTTTTTAGTTAGAACTCGTTTCCACAAGTTCAATCTAAAAAATGCAGTTTAAATATATATAATAAATCAAGTCGATTTTTTGTTCTCAATACGCACAATTAAAAAAATATATTAAGAATTAAGAACTAACAAATTTTTTAAAAAAGACCGGCTAAACTCGAAAAAAATAAAAAAGACAATAATAATTAATATTTATGCAATAATTTTCAAAAAAAAATCAAAAACAAAGGCATCAAAAAAACAGATACCTTGTTTCAAAAAACGAGAAAAATGAAGAAAATTCCGGAATAAAAGAAAAAAGAAAGAAAATAAAAAAGAAAAAAAAGGAAGGAAATAAAAAAATGCGGTTTTAAAACTGACGGCTTACACCGTTCATTTAAATACAATTAATAACATTTAACTGTCACGAATTATAATCGAATTGTTAAATTGTTGAATTTTATAAAGATTAGGAAAGGAGTTATGAAAATATGACAGATCGTTTAGACATTTCGGCCAGAGTTGTTGAAATGAGAGAGTCCTGCAACAAGTCTAAAGAGGAAATAGCAAAGCATCTCGGAATTTCGCTTGAAGAATATGAAAAATATGAAACGGGAGAAAGCGACATTCCAATAGGAATACTCTATGAACTGGCCGGAATATACGGTGTTGATTTTACAGATTTTTTAACGGGTGTCTCGCCTAAGCTTGCCGGTTTTTGTGTAGTAAAAAAAGGAGAAGGAAAAGAAATAGAAAGATACCCCGGATATAGTTTCAAAAGTTTGGCTTACAATTTCAAAAACAGAAAAATTGAGCCGCTTCTCGTAGAAATCGACCTCGATGAAAATAAGAATATGAAACTCGTTACCCACCCGGGACAAGAATTCAATATGGTAATTGAAGGAAATGTTCGAGTAATTATAGGGTCCAATGTAGTAGATTTAAGTCCCGGCGATACGATTTATTTTGATTCTACTATACCGCACGGACAAACGGTTGTAGAAGGAAAAAATGCGAAATTTTTAACAATAATATTCCACGGTTAAATAAGAGTAAATAAGAATTACGTAGTAATCATTATAACGGAACAAGCTTTGTAATGAAATAATCTTTGTAGTTTGTAGTGGAAAAATCTTTTGTTTCCTTTTTGGTGTATCATATGAATTCGAATTCAAATAATATTAAAAATCCGATGCTTTCGAGGTTTCTTGAAAGAGAAAGCTTCGACTCTTATGAAGATTTTAAACAAAACTTTAAAATAAACGCACCCGAAAACTTTAATTTCGGATACGATGTAATTGATGAATGGGCAAAAATAGACCCGAACAGAGTTGCGCTTCTTTGGTGTAACGACCACGAGGATGAGCGAAATATAACATGGAAACAGCTTTCGGAGTACAGCAACAAATTTGCAAACGTGATGAAATCCCACGGAATTAAAAAGGGAAATCGCATATTATTTATTGCTAAAAGAAGATGGCAATATTGGCCGCTTGCGATTGCTTGTATGAAATTGGGTGCGGCATTTATCCCGGGCTCTTTTCTTTTGACTAAAAAAGATATTGAATACAGGTGCAAAACAGCCGATGTAAAACTCGTAATTACGGTAAGCGACAAATGGGTTGTAGACAATGTAAATGCAGCACTTAAAAATATGAAACATATTAAAAGGGCATATTTAACGACTGAACCGAATGCGGAGTTTGAAAATACTGAAAAAGGGATTTCATACAAACCGGACAGTTTCGAGCTGAAAGATTGGTTTGATATAACGAAAGAAGCGCGAAACACTTCAAGCAATTGGGAAAAGCCGGAAAATGAACTATTGGCGTCAGGAAACGACATGATGCTTCTGTATTTCACTTCAGGAACAACGGGGCAGCCGAAAATGGTTTTCCACGATTATTTCCATCCGCTCGGCCACATTATAACCGCTCATTATTGGCAACAGCTCGAAATTAGCGACCGACATATATCGGTATCGGATACGGGATGGGCTAAAAGCGGCTGGGGAAAATTTTACGGCCAATGGATTGTAGGAGTTTGCAATTTCGTATACGATATGGATAATTTCGTACCTGCCCGACTTCTTCAAAAGCTTCAAGATTACAAAGTTACAACATTTTGTGCACCGCCCACGATTTATCGATTCATGATTCAAGAAAAAGTAGAAAAATACGACTTGTCGAGCATACGACTTTCTTTTACGGCAGGAGAACCGCTTCAACCGGAAGTGTTCAACATATGGAAATCGTTAACGGGGCTCGATATTATAGAAGGATTCGGACAAACGGAAGGGCCTGTTTTATGTGCCAACTTCAAATGGATAAAACCGAAACCGGGTTCTATGGGAAAACCGTCACCTCTATATAATATAGATCTTATTGATGAAAACGGGGACTCAGTTCCTGCAGGAGAAGAAGGACGTATTGTCATTAAAGGATTGGATGAATACATTCCCCCGGGCCTGTTCAGAGGTTATTTTAATGATGAAGCGGCAACAAAAAATTCATGGCATGACGGAATATACTTCACAGGCGACATGGCATGGAAAGATGAAGACGGATACTTTTGGTTTGTAGGCAGATCGGACGATATAATAAAATGTTCCGGATACAGAATCGGACCTTTTGAAGTAGAATCCGCAATCCAGGAGCACCCTGCCGTTTTGGAATGCGCGGTTACATCAATTCCCGATAAAATAAGAGGAGAGGTTGTAAAAGCAACTATAATTTTGACAAAAGAATACGAGCCAAGCGAAGAACTTGTAAAAGATATTCAAAACCATGTAAAAAAGGCAACGGCACCGTACAAATACCCAAGAGTAATAGAATTTGTAGACGAATTGCCGAAAACCGTTTCAGGAAAAATAATAAGAAAAGAAATAAGAAGAAGAGATGAAGAGAAATATAAAAAAGAATAAATATCGACTAACTAACCAACTAACTGTTGAAACTGAAAAGTTGCAAAACTAACTGTTGAAGCTGAAAAGTTGCAAAACTAACTGTTGAAGCTGGAAAGTTGGAAAACTAACTGTTGAAACTGAAAAGTTGAAAAATGAAAAGTTGAAAAACGAAAAGTTGAAAAACGAAAAGTTGAAAAACGAAAAGTTGAAAAACTGATTTGTTGATTGATAAATCAATCAACAAATTTCCTTTTTTCAATCAAAATACTTCAATCAAAATACTTCAATCGGATTCTTCTCCGCTTTTTTTTTAGGTAAAACTACTGTTAATATACCGTTTGAAAGTTTTGCCGTTGCCCTTTCTTCATCGATTTCGACCGGGATATGGATTCCGCCTTCATAAGAATTGTAAAATCGTTCTCTTCGTATATATTTTCCGGATTCTTCTTCGTGATATTCTGCAACTATTGTTAAAACGCGGTCTTGAATTTCAAGAACAATATCTTTTTTTGTGACGCCGGGAACGTCGGCACGAAGAATGATTTCATCTTTTCTGTCGATTAAATCCATAAGCGGAGCTTGGCTGTATTTGCCTGCGCCGGAACCAGATTTAACCGGTCTTCTCATAAACTTGTTGAAAAAACTGTTTAAACGCTTAGGAGCCGATTCTTTACCGTCCATTTTTTGGGTTTCGTCTTTTGTCATAAACTTTAATCTCACTCTCGATTATTTTTGTATGAATGTTTATTTATTAAAGAATGTTTATTTATTAATGATAGTTATATACATTTAATTATAAATAATTACCAGTTCCAAATTATCAATTTCGATATAATTCCGATATAAAAACAAATATTTATTCATAGATGCGATTTTCTCTTAAATTTTTAAAGCATAAGTTTGAAAAATATGGTAAAAGTTAAATATTAGCGCCATAAGAATGCATAAAATACAAGAAAAATTATAGAGAGAACTAAAACATTGACCAGCGTTTCAATCGATGTGCCAAAAATAATAGGTAAAGGACCAATCATAATAATTCCGGCAAAACTCGGATCTTCGGCTAATTCAATGGTTAGAAGGAAACCGATAATTACAAAAGCAATTAGAAGAGAAATTAATATAACCCCGTTTCTTGCGATTTTTTCCTGAATTTTCATAACTTTTCGAACCTTTTGCATGTTAATTGGAATAGTTTAACATTTTTTATATTAAAATATCTTTAAAAAATATCAAAAGAATATTATCAAATGAACATATTAAAATATAATGATTGATGTTATAATATAAAATGTGTAATAAATGTGTAATGCTAAAAAAGTTAAAACATAAATTAAAAAACATAAATTAAAAAAACATAAAACAAAAAACATAAAACAAAAAACATAAAATATAAAACAAAAAAAAACAAAATGATGATGTGAGATACCATGTTTGAACGAAATTCAAATTCTGTTGAAGATACGATTTCAGCGCCTTATATTAAAAAAAATACGGAAAAGGAAATAAATTACTCTTACGGTAAAGAGAAAGAGCAGGAAAATATTCCAAAAGAGTTAACGGAAGAAATAAATACGCTAAGAATTGAAAATGCCGAGCTTCAGGCAAATATACTTAGATTTAACCAAGCTTTAGATGACCACAGAAGAGAAATAAGAAGGCTTAAATCACAAATAGAAGAAATGACGCAACCGCCGTTTTTTGTTGCAACGGTAACGGAGTGTTTCGAAAACGATGTGCTCATAAAAATGCACGGAAACAATCAAGAAGTGTTGTCACATGTTATACCCGAGCTTAGAGGAAAACTTGAACCCGGAATGAGAATTACAGTAAACGGAGCCTATGTTGTAATGGATATTCTGACTCAGTCAACCGATGTAAGAGCGCAAGTTATGGAACTGATAGCGGCACCCGATGTAACTTACGACATGATAGGCGGACTTGACGACGTAATCCAGGAAGTTATTGAAACTGTCGAACTGCCTCTTACGCACCCCGAACTTTTCGAAGAAATCGGAATTGAACCGCCGTCGGGAGTTATATTGTACGGTGCGCCCGGAACGGGAAAAACGCTTATCGCAAAAGCTGTTGCATCACAAGCGAAAGCAACGTTTATAAGAATGTCCGGATCGGACCTTGTTCAAAAATTCGTAGGAGAAGGGGCAAGGCTTGTAAAAGATATTTTTGAAATGGCAAGATCAAAATCCCCTGCTATCTTGTTTATCGATGAAATCGATGCGGTCGGCGGAATGAGGACTTTTGACGGAACGAGCGGGTCTGCCGAAGTAAATAGAACAATGATTCAGCTTCTTGCGGAAATGGACGGTTTTGACACATCAGGGGATGTAAAAGTTATGGCCGCAACTAACAGAATCGATTTATTGGATCCTGCACTTTTGAGACCGGGAAGATTTGACAGAGCAATTGAAGTTCCGATGCCTGATGAAAAAGCAAGACTGGAAATTTTAAAAATACACACAAAGAAAATGAATCTTGGTGAAGATGTAAGTCTTAAAGAAATTGCAAAAAAGACAAAAGGATTTAGCGGTGCCGATTTAAGCGCACTTTGTAAAGAAGCCGGAATGTTTGTTCTTAGAAGAAAAGAAACAAAAATAAAAATGGAGGATATGATAAAGGCTTCCGAAAAAGTTAAAAAAGAAGCAACAAAAACAAATGCACCTTACTCAATGTTTGTATAAACAATATATAAAATATTATATAAAACATCATATAAAATATTATATGAAATATAATATAAAAAGTATCGAAAAAAGTTATAATAAAAATTATATGTAATTATAAACATATAGTAAAGCAAAAATAAAAGCATATAACGATGGATTCTATGCTTTATTTTTGTAATTATTGATGTTTCAGTATAATTGTCAGAATAACGATTAATGTTTATTTATAATAATAATTATAATGAAAATTAATATTTTTATAATTTATTAAATATTTTAAAACGTGTCTAAAAAGTAAAAAGATGTGATTTAAATGGGATTGTTTGAAGCGGCAAAAAGATTTGTAAAATCTCAACTCCTTGATGTAATTGAGTGGTCCGACACAACTACGAACACAATGGTTTACGAGTTCCCGATGGGTGACAAAGAAATCATGATGGGTGCAAAGTTAACTGTTCGGGAATCTCAAGTTGCAATATTTATGAACGAGGGACAAATTGCGGATATATTCGGCCCGGGTATGCACAAACTTGATACGTCCAACATGCCGATATTGACAAAGATAATGTCATGGCCGTACGGTTTTAATTCACCGTTTAAGGCAAATGTATACTTTGTAAACACCAAACAGTTTACGGATCAAAAATGGGGAACTGCAAATCCGGTAATGATGAGAGATCCTGATTTCGGAATAATAAGAGTTCGTGCATTCGGTATTTATTCATTTAAAGTAGAAGACCCGGCGAAATTCCTTAGAGAAGTTTTCGGAACGAATTCGCTCTTTACAGTTGACGGAATAAACGAACAGCTCAGAAAAACTATTGTATCGGGATTAAGCGATGCAATTGCCGAGTCAAAAATACCGGCACTCGACATGGCTGCAAGTTATGATGAGCTCGGGGAATATGTTAGGAAAAAAATGGATGAAAGATTCGATGTTTTCGGATTGACAATTCCTACACTCGTAATTGAAAACATATCACTTCCGGAAGAAGTCGAAAGAGCAATGGATCAGCGTGCACAGGTCGGAGCATTGGGAGATGCCATGGCCGGATTTACACAATACCAAGCTGCACAAGCACTTCGTGACGCTGCACAAAACGAGGGAGGAGGTCTTGCAAGTGCCGGAGTCGGACTTGGAGCGGGTGTCTCTTTGGGACAAGTAATGGGAGGTGCTTTTGCATCTCAACAACCTTACGGTTATCCGCCGCAACAAGGTTATCCGCCACATCAAGGATATCCCCCGCAAGGACAAGCACACCAACAGCAAGCAACACAAAAAACAGCGGCTGCAGCTGCTGCGGCAACAATAACCTGCATAGAATGTAAAGCTGAACTGCCTGCCGGTTCGAAATTCTGCATGAACTGCGGAAAAAGTCAAGCTCCGGAAGAAAAGTTCTGTCCGAATCCGGAATGCGGCAAAAAGGTTGTTGGAAAATTCTGTATGGAATGCGGAACTAAAATAGAATGAATTTAATAAAACTAATAAATAATCGAAATATAAAAGATTGAAATGAAAAAACTCATTTCAATCTTTTTTTTGGCCGTATATATAATTTAGAAAATATATAAAGAAATTATATAACGATTTTATAAATAGTAATCTGTTGGTGTTAAATCATGTATAGTGATGCTAAAAAAGAACAAATGAAAAACTACAAATGTAAAAACTGCGGCGGTGCATTCCTTTTTGACCCGGTTACACAGAAAATGAAGTGCGAAAGATGCGGAACTGTTGAAGATTTTCAAGATGTTGACGAATCGGGGGGAAAATTGGAAAAAGTTGAAATAAACACATATGATTTCAATTTGGAAGAACACAAAGATTTTACAGGCTGGGCAGACGAAATTCGTGTATACAGATGTTCATCGTGCGGTGCTACAACTACTTTGGACAAATATCACATTTCGACTCAGTGTCCTTTTTGCGGTTCATCACAGGTTCAAAAAACGAATATGTCTCCCGGGATTAAGCCGGAGTATTTAATTCCGTTTCAAGTTACACAAACCAAAGCGGAAGAGTTGTTCAAAGAATGGATTAGAGGACAATTCTTTGCAAAAAGCGGTGTAAAGCAAAAACAAGATTTAGACAGATTCAAAGGTGTGTACTTACCTTTTTGGAACTTTGATGCTTTTATGGAATCGTATTATAAAGCGAGATTAGGATTTGACGAACAAGACTCGGACGGAAACACAAGTACGAGATGGAGAAGAGAAAGCGGCACATACGCCAGAGATTACAGCGATGTACAAGTAACGGCATCGGAAACTATCGAGCATGAACGAGTCGTTAGTATATATCCTTATAATATGAAAGAATTAAGACCTTATGATATGAACTTTTTATCCGGATTTACCGCCGAGAGATACAGCATAGGAGCGGCGGAAGGATTTGAAACTGCAAAATCTATGATAGACAGCAGAGCACGCTCGGAAGTTACAGAAAAATTAAGAAACAAATATAACCCCGACCGAATAGAAATTACAAGCTTTCAAATGAACTTATCAAATGTGAAATATAAACACATACTTGCTCCTGTTTGGGTTTCCGCATTTACATACAACGGAAAAACATATCGATTTTTAATAAACGGACAAACCGGAAAAGTAGACGGAAAATTCCCGATAAGTTGGTTAAAAGTAGCAATTGTAAGTATAGTAATTACATTGGTTATACTGATCGTGATTTATATATTTATGAAAATGTCGGAATTTTAAGCATTTTGTGATAAATTTTGCAATAAATAATAAAATACTGGCTTTTTTAAAAACCGGTATTTTATTATTTATGTTTTTTCGGACGGTGGCCGGAATATTTATAACAGACTGTGTCCGCATTTTTCTTAACAGCCAAAGCCCGTGATTCTTTTTTTAATTACAGACAGTGTCTGGAATATTTTTTTAACAGCCAAAGCCCGTGATTCTTTTTAAAAATTACAGACAGCGTCTGGAATATTTTTTTAACAGCCAAAGCCCGTGATTCTTTTT
>JGI24707J26582_10003542_pt1 | contig 11157 bp, 11 predicted proteins | sample BioPla1DNA1_FD_26582 | JGI IMG/M metagenome (IMG submission 26582) | reverse complement strand
CAATCAACTAAATACTCGGAAAATTCACCCTACTGCTTAAGAAAATCTCCTTTCATCCGATTTTCTAAGCAGTAGGTAACACATGAATTTTCTCGTATTTGAACAAGTTGATTGATAACCTTTTGCTTGGAGCTGTTCGACCCGGCTCACATCCTTTGACTAATCTGTGTTCAGCGACTAGCCACTTCGGCGTATAAGCCAGCTCGTCTGGGAAAGTCTTTACTTTTCGGACTTTCCCGACGCTCTGGACAAACTTATCCGCTCGTAGCTAATCAAGTCGCTTCACATCCTTGTTTTAATTCGTTCGGACGGGTGTGATGAGTTGGACGAAGTTGCCGCTGTCTTCTGCTGGTTCTAAGATAAATGGACGGACTGCAGATAAGAAGCGGATCACGATTTGGCTGTCTTTAAACGCGCGTAAGGCTGCTTTCATATATTCTGGATTGAAGGAAATTTCTAGCGGTTCTCCTTCGACTTTTTCATAAGATAAGCGTTCTTCTACCTTCCCTAATTCCGGAGAGCGACCATATAACATCACGCCTTCATTGGTAATTGATAGGCGAATAATGCTATAACGTCCTTCATTAGATAGCAAAGAAGCACGTTCAACGGATTGTAAAAATTGTGGTCCGTTAAAAGTAATGCTCGTTTCAAAATTAGTAGGAATCAAACGACGCGTATCAGGATAATTGCCTTCTAATAAGCGTGAGTAGAATTTCATCGTACTGGTTGTAAACATCACTTGATTATCCATAATGGAAATTTCGACAAATTCTTCATGTTCAGGCAAACTACGAGACAATTCGACTAAGCTCTTACCTGGAATAACCATATCAAAGTTGGCAGCTGCTTCTTCTAATGGAATGATACGTTGGCTTAGGCGATGAGAATCCGTTGCTACAGCTGTTAATTGATTTTCTTCTAAAATAAAATGTACCCCAGTTAAAATTGGGCGTGTTTCTTGGGTTGAGACTGCAAATACGGTTTCGGCAATCACTTGGTTTAATAATGGAATCGGCAATTTCAATGGCGTCGCGCTAGAAACTTCCGGTAATTGTGGATATTCACTGGCACTTAACCCAGCCACCACGAAATTCGCTTCTCCTGAGGTGATGCTGACTTGTTGGTTACTTAATAATTCAATTGTTAACGTATCTTCTGGCAAACGACGCACGATTTCATTAAAGAATCTTGCCTGTATTACAACAGAACCCGTTTGCTCAATTTGCATTTGGGCTTTTTCACTCTCTTTACTTAAAAAGGTTTCAATAGAGACATCCGCATCGCTACCTGTTAAGTAGATACCATCAGGGGTAAGTTCCATTTTGACCCCAGTTAAAATTGGCATGGTTGCTTTTCCTGGGATCGCTCTTAATGCGGTTTGTAATTCTTGCATAAAGACGCTTCTATTTAAGGTTACTTTCATCAGTTGAAAATCCTCTTTTCTATTAATCTGGTACGCTTATTTTATATTATATTAATTAAATATAAAGTAATAGTAGTAGTAGGCTTGTTACTATTGTGGAAAACTAGGTCTGAAACCTTGAAATATAAAGCTTATCCACTGTGGAAAACTTGTGGACAACTTTAAATCTTGCGCACAAATTATCCACATTAGCCATTGAGCGCATTTTTGATTTCGGCGATTTCTTCTTGTAGTTGGGTATTACTGCCAAGAAGCTGCTGAATCTTTTCATGCGCATGGATGACGGTGGTATGATCCTTGCCGCCAAACTCTGCTCCGATTTTTGGTAAAGAATGATCGGTTAATTCGCGGGCTAGATACATCGCGATTTGTCTTGGTACGACGATGGTTTTGACCCGTTTCTTGCCTTTCAAATCCTTGACTTGCACATGATAATACTTCGCCACTTGCTCTTGAATGTCTTGAATCGTTACCTGCGTTAAAGGCTGGCTATTTTTCAGTGCTTTCAAGGCTTCAGCGGCTAAACTGGTGGTGATATCCGCATTTTGCATCGTCGCAAAAGCTTGTACTCGCACCAAGGCTCCTTCTAATTCACGGATGTTCGAATCGATTTGACCGGCGATGTAGCTAAGGGTATCATCTGGAATTTCTAAGTTTTCGGCCTCGGCTTTGGTACGCAAAATCGCGGTTCTGGTTTCCAAATCCGGCGGCGTAATGTCTACGGATAATCCCCAGGCAAAGCGCGATACCAAACGTTCTGGCAAGGTTGGAATTTCATTTGGCAGACGGTCTGAAGTTAGGACAATCTGCTTGTTATTGCGGTAAAGCTCTTCAAAAGTATTGAAAAACTCTTCTTGGGTGCCCTCTTTATTGACCAAAAATTGAATATCATCGACTAAAAGCAGGTCAACGGTGCGATATTCATTCCGAAATTCTTCCATGCGATTTTTTTGAATAGAATAGATGAAATCGTTGGTGAAATTTTCGCTGCTGACATATTTAATCTTGGCATTTGGGCGTTTTAACAGCATTTGATGGCCAATTGCATGCATTAAGTGTGTTTTCCCTAAACCGACACCTCCGTAGAAAAACAGCGGATTATAAATCGAACCTGGATCTTCGGCTACGACTAAGGCTGCTGCATGGGCCATCTGGTTGCCTTTCCCGATGACAAAGGTATCAAAGGTGTATTTCGGATTTAGGAGTGTTTTTTGTTTGTTTTGTTCCTTTTTCTCTGTTTTTTGCTGTGCCTCTTGTGTTTTTTGCTGACGTCTTTCATCGGCTGGCAAAAAATTAGGAATGACCTCGCTACCATATAATAGATAACCAGTTTCAACGATTTTTCCCGCTAAATTGTCTTCCCAATATTTTTTATGTAAAGCACTCGGAACTTCAATTAATAGTTCATTACCTTCAAATGAAATAGGATGAGCACTTTCAATCCAGGTGTTGTAACTCACCGTACTCATCTCATCTTTATAAATTTTTTGTAGCTGTGTCCAAAGCTCATTTAAAGAAGGCATGACAAAACCTCCTCACTAAAATTGGGCGCAAAAACCCCGATAAATTGTGGATAACTATACTTTAACATTTTCACGGTAAGTTTTCCACAGTCTAGCGCGAATTTCTATCTTTTTTTCACAGAATTGTAATCTGTGTAAAACTTTATACGCAAAAAGCACAAAAAGATATCCACAAAAGATAAAACCTTGTGGATATTATGAGTGAGGTCGGGAGTTTTACACAAAGTTATCCTCAATTATGAAGTGAAGGGGCGCAAAAGGAAGAGATACTTTTCCACAAAAACTATCCACACCTTGAATAAATTCATCCACACCTGTGACTCTGTGGAAAAGTGGTGGATAAGACTGGGGATTTTTAGCTTGTGGAAAAAAGTAAATACACAGAGGATTCACAGAAAATGACGAAAATGTGGATAAACTAGAAGAAATTCGGTTGTCTTTATTTGGTAAGAATGAAAAAACATTTTTTTCTAAGTAAGTAGTGATTTTGAGAAATTTCAAGCGCAAAACTCAAATTTTAGTTGACAAAATGGCGTTTGACTCGTTATACTGAGTTAGTATGTCGTATAAATAGCAGAAAAAGACTCTTTTTGGAGGTGTAAAATATGAAAAGAACTTATCAACCAAACAAACGTAAACGTCAAAAAGTTCACGGATTCCGTAAACGTATGAGTACTAAAAACGGTCGTCGCGTCTTAGCTAGCCGTCGTCGTAAAGGCAGAAAAGTTTTAGCTGCTTAAGCCACTGGATTACACAGTGGTTTTTTTTTGCCCATTTTTACATAAATAGGATGAAGATTGTCTATAAAATATGTTAGAATAGTCAAGTGAGTAAGAAAAAAAGGAATTGATTAGACGAATTATGAGAAAATCGTATCGAGTGAAGAAAGAATCCGAATTTCAAAGGGTTTTTAATCAAGGTGCTTCATTTGCGAATCGTCGCTTTGTGGTTTATTTTATCGAAAAACCAGAGCAGCCTCATTTTCGTGTCGGCCTATCCGTTGGTAAAAAAGTCGGCAATGCGGTCACAAGAAATGCGGTGAAGCGAAAAATTCGTGCGAGTATTTATCAAATGAAAGATCAGTTGAGAAGCGATATCGATTTTATCGTGATTGCCAGGGCGAGTTGTGCGGACTTGCCATCTGCTGAGATTTACTCCAACTTGAAGCATGTGTTAAAACTTGCCAAAATTTATCAAGAAGAAAATAACGCATAAAAAAGATGTGTTAAATTGTATGAAGGGTGGAAAAAATTGAGTGAAAAAAAGTAAGCGCATGATATTGCTGTCGAGTCTAGCAGCAATGGTATTATTCCTAAGTGCTTGTGGGACAAGTGAAGTCAGTGTCAATAGTACCGGCATTTGGGACCGTTATATTGTTTATTATTTTGCTAAGGCGATTGAGTTTCTTTCGTTTGGCAATACGGGAATGGGGATTATCCTCTTTACCTTGATTATCCGTTTGTTATTATTCCCATTGATGAGTATGCAAATGAAGAGCATGCAAAAAGTTCAAGAATTGCAGCCACAGTTAAAAGCACTGCAAGAAAAATATGCGTCTAAAGATATCGAAACGCAAAATAAATTACGTGAAGAAACCTCAAGACTATATTCCGAAAATGGTGCGAATCCTTATCTTGGATGTTTGCCATTACTCATTCAGTTGCCAATCTTAACGGCATTGTGGCAAGCATTATCACGTGTGCCGGCTTTACAACAAGGCGAATTTTTATGGTTGCATCTTGGACAAAAAGACCCGTACTACATTTTACCGATTTTAGCGGCAGTCTTTACATTTGGTAGTATGTATCTTTCAAGCATGAGCCAAGTGCAGTCCAATCCAAGTATGAAGATTATGACGTACTTCATGCCGTTGATGATTTTAGCGATGGGTGTGAACTTGGCCAGTGGGGTTGCCTTGTACTGGGCGGTTTCCAATGCTTTCCAAGTGGTGCAAACGTTATTGATTAATAATCCATTCAAAATCAAAAAAGAGCGCGAGGAAAAACTTCGTGCTGAACGGGCGAAAAAACGTGCCTTACAAAAAGCGATGAAGAAGAAATTGAAAAAATAAGGAGGCTTTCATATGTCAGTTTATGTAGGAACGACGGTAGATGAAGCAGTTGCAATTGGTTTAAAAGATTTAGGATTAAGCAAAGAGCAAGTAGCCATTGAAGTCATCGATGAAGGGAAAAAAGGCTTTTTAGGAATGGGCCGCAAAAATGCCCAAGTCAAAATCGAGCCGGTGGTGTCTGAAACTACAGAAGAAGTAGTGGTACCAGAAAAAATCGTTGAAGAAATCAAAGAAGTCATGACGGATACTCCTGAAGAAAATGTACAAGAAGAAACTGCAGAAGTAGCCGTTGAAGAAGTTGAGGAAAATGCAGCGCCTAGCCAAGAAACGTTGGAAAACGATGGTCTAAGCGATGAAGAAGCCTTGAAAAAAGTGGCAATCTATGTGACAGAAGTAAGTCAAAAATTAGGGGCGCCTGCTTTAGTACGTATGAAACGCGAAGATGGGGTAGTGATTTTCCAATTAGATACGAAAAAACAAGGGATTTTAATTGGCAAACACGGCAAGACTTTAAATGCGTTACAATATTTGGTGCAAGTTTACGTTCACCGCATCGCTAAAAATAAATTATCTGTTGTTTTAAATGTGGGGGATTATCGTGAAAAACGTCAAGCGATTTTGAAACGTTTGGCTGATCGTACCGCACAACAAGTCAAACGCAGTCAACGTCCAGTTTTCTTAGAGCCAATGCCCGCTTTTGAAAGAAAACAAATTCATGCGGCTTTAAGCAATGTGCCATATGTTCAAACCCATTCAGAAGGCGATGAACCTTATCGTTATTTAGTGGTTGAACCAGTGAAAACTTTATAAAAAACAATGACGAGTATGTGGCAAGAATGTAGGCACATACTCGTTTTTTAAACCAAGGATGTGAGCTGGGTCGGTCAGCTCCAAGCAAAAGGATATCAATCAACTTGGTCAAATACGAGAAAATTCATGTGTTACCTACTGCTGAGAAAATCGGATGAAAGGAGATTTTTGCAAGTGGTAGGGCGAATTTCACAATGTCTAGCTGCCAAACACCGTTCATTAGGTTGTGAGGCAGCTTGGTTAGACATGAGAAAATTCGTGTATACCCACCGATGAAAAAATCAGTCAGTTTCTAAAATCATTGAAAAAAGTACTTGTGGTTCAGTAAAAGTTTAAGCATATTGGAATTGGTTTCGCCTATCGTTCACTCATTTCTTTGGTTGGTTTTGAGTTTACTATATGAGATATCTTTTATTTTTTTCAGTATTTTTCAACTGTCACAACGGGTAAATATAATTTATACAGAACAATATCTTTTATAATGTTTTGTTCAATGTAATTGATTTATTACATTTATTTACGCTTTCTCTTTGCAAGATCTGCGCCAAATTTATAACCTAAACCTGCAGCGCTAAAAAAGAGTGTACCAAGGCCTAATGCAAATGAAAACACAATGATTATGATGATTTCTCATGATGAGATGATGCTGGAGATTGCAGATGAGATTATTTCAATCGGTTAAAGAAACCTGTTGGCGATTCTTGTGCTTTTACTTGACTTTCATGATAAGTACGTTACCATGAAAGACGAGAACTTTTAATTTTGTTGAGGTAGGATATGGAAAATCAGACATCCATTTTAAATCGAATTCACAGTTTATATGACAGTTTTTTTGAGCAAGAGAAAAAAATTGCACGCTATATTATTCAGCATCATCAAGAAGTGGTGAACATGACCATTAGCGAGTTAGCAAAGGCTTGTGGTACGAGTGTTGCAACGGTGACGAGATTTTGTAGGAAATGCGAAGTCGATGGGTTTCATCATTTGAAAATCAGTCTAGCTAAAGAAATTGTTCATGAGAATTTACCCACAGCTGTTTCTAACAGTATTTCGAGAGAGGATATCGGACAGTCTTTACAAAATATTTTGGCTAATAAGATTGAGGAGATGCAACAAACAGTCTCTTTGCTAGATGAACAAACATTGAATCAAATGTTGGATTGTATTCAAAAAGCGCGTATGGTACAATTTGTCGCTGTCGGTAACACAATTCCGGTGGCGCTAGATGGGACGTATAAGTTTTCGCAAATCGGGATTCATGCTGTGACGAGCAGTATCTGGGAAACGCAGTTGGCTTTTGCTTTGGGTTTAGGAAATGAGGACGTGATGATTGCGATTTCAAATTCAGGAGAATCAAGACAAGTCGTGAAAATGCTTGAAGTTGCCCGTCAAAATGGAGTGACGACCATTGGCATTACCAATAACCCACATTCACGCGTGGCAGAAACGGTAGACTATCATATTCAAACAGCTACGAGGGAAAAATTGTTCTTGAATGAATTTTGTTTTTCAAGAGTTTCAGCGATGACCGTTATTGAAATCATGTATTTATTTTTAACGGTAGGACAAGAAGAAAGTTATGAACGCCTAAGTGAGAGTGAAAATTTAATGGCTGATGAAAAGGTCTAGTGACGTTTGGTAGTAATGCTCTGGAGTAGCGTGAGGAATAACAAGTGGCTAATGTTATAAAAAGAATGGCTGGTTGATAATAACCTCGCTTATGGGTGATGCAAAAGAGCAGTATATAACAGGATAACTGAAGATATATATTGAGGTGTGACGGATGGACCGACACCTCTTTTTGTTTGTTCAGAATATTTTTTTCATAGCGTTTGTTTCGATGGATATCTTATGGAGCGCCACGGATAAAAATCTAACAGCTATTTAATCGGCAAGAGAAATATTGGTCAATCAATCTTTTCTTTGCCGATATATTTATTATAAGACACATTTTCGGATTATCTACTAAAAAAGTCAGCAATCTTTGTATCATCAAATTTTCTTAATATTCTATCGTTTTGCGTTCAAAAGTTTTGAAAAATCGATGTGATAAGGAGTATCATGCGCTAATGATTTTCAAATGAACTCACGGAAAAAATTATAACTTTTGATCACTATTTAGTATCAAGCATAAATCCGGACAGTGAATCTACCGTCCCAAAATCACCTGATGTTATTTTTAAATTATGGATCATTAGGTTTATTTGGCATACATTAAAATGAAAATGCCTATGAAAAAAACTTAAACAACAACGTTTAGCAGGATAAAAATATGTTTGGATAACCAATCAAATGTCGTGAAACCTATAAAAAGGGATATATCAAAAATAATTTTCGTATAAAACATATTGACAAAAATAAATACTTTTATATACTGAAGGAGTAATAATTATCTTGTTTTAAATTTATACAATAAATATTTTCGTTTTGAAGCAAGAATTTATATATCTTAGTATTGAATTTCTAAAAAGAGGAGACAATCATGAAAAGAAGAGCAGCACAAAAAGCCTGTGACTTCATTGAATCAGGCATGGTGGTTGGTCTAGGGGGTGGACAGACCATTTTATATTTAATCGAGGAAATCAAACAGCGCAACTTAGATATTCAAGTCGTGACCCCTTCTAGTTTGACGAAACAAGCCTGCCTCAAACAAGCGATTCCGGTGCTTGAGGTGGAAGATGTCAGTCAGCTAGACATTGCCTTTGATGGTTGTGATGAAATAGATGCACAGCTTAATGCATTAAAGAGTGGCGGTGGGATTCACACACGCGAAAAATTGGTTGCGAAGATGGCTAAGCAATATCTTTTACTAGCAGATAACCAAAAATATGCGCCAACATTACCTTTTGCTCACCCCATTTGCTTAGAAGTTTTACCTAGTGCGAAGTCGTATGTGATGGCACAATTCGAACGGTTAGGCCTCAAGGTTGTGTTACGACAAGCAGCGAATAAAGTAGGCTGGCAAATCAGCGATGATGGCAATTACTTAATGGATGTCTTTATTCAGCCAGTAGCCGATTTGTCGGAATTAAATACGTTTTTAAATGAACTGCCAGGAGTTATAGGCCACTCTTTATTTTATCAGGTGGCCACGCAGGCAATCATTGCAGATGAAAATCAAGTCAAAAGAATAGTGAGGAAAGTATCATGAAAAAATTGAATTGGGGAATTTTAGGAACAGGCTGGATTGCAAGTGAAATGGGGGAAGCACTTCAGGCGGTTAATGGTGAAATCTATGCAGTCTGTAGCAAGTCGGTGGCAAATGCACAAAAGTATGCGAACCAGTTTGGTGTAAAGAAAGTGTATGCTACAGCGGAAGAAATGTTTCAAGATCCACAAATAGATATTGTTTATATTGCAACACCGCATCATATCCACTATCCTTACTTACGACAAGCGTTAATGGCTGGTAAACACGTTTTTTGCGAAAAATCAATTACAGTCAATTCTCAGCAATTAGAAGAATGTGTGACTATTGCTAAAGAGAAAAATCTTGTTATTTGTGATGGCACGACTTTATTACACATGCCGCTGTATCAAAAATTACGGGAAATGATTGGTCAAGGGATCATTGGAGAAATTAAGATGATTCAGGTCAATTTTGGTAGCTTGAAAGAAGCAGATAGCAATAATCGTTTCTTCTCAAAGGAATTGGCGGGGGGTGCTTTGTTAGATATCGGTGTTTATGCGACGAGTTTTGCCCGATTCTTTATGAAGAGTAAGCCCAATGTGGTGCTAACAACCGTTGATTATTATGAAACAGGTGTAGATGAAACAAGTGGGATTATACTAAAAAATCCTGAGGGACAAATGGCTGTAATGGCATTGACACTGCGAGCGAAACAGCCGAAAAGAGGCGTTATTGTAGGAGAAAAAGGGTTTATCGAAATTAGTGATTATCCTCGTGCCCAAAAAGCAATGATTACTTATACACAAACAGGAACCACCGAAACAATCGAAGTAGGACAAGCCGCTCGTGCATTGGAATATGAAGTGCAAGATATGCAAGATTATGTCCAAAATCAAGGAGGGCAGGAGAATTTGCAAATGGTTCGGGATGTGATGGAAATTTTAACTGCTATCCGCAATCAATGGGGAATGGTGTATCCGTTTGAGTAAGACGAGGATTCGTTTTATCTAGTGCTGCGTATGGAAATGAAAAGGAACAAAGGCAAGGTTTCCTCCTACCTGGTTGCTAAGCTAAACGGAAAACTTTTGAACGCAATCTGAAAGTCAAAGGGAGACGATGTTTTTCCTACTAAATAACGTTCGAGAGTTATGGTTTTTCCGTGAGTCAATTTTAAAATCATTGGAGCATCATACACATTATCCGGTCGATTTTTCAAAACCTTTAAACGCAAAACAGTTGAAAAAAACAGAGGAAGTTCCCATTTAGAGCTGCTCTCCTCTGTTTTTTAGTACCTAACCAATCGTTGTTTCGGTATATTGTACAATTGTTCCATAGGCAAAAATTTTAATATATTGTTTGCCTTCAGGGGTATTGATGTGATTATGGTCAAAGTGGCCGTTGATGACCGCACTTGCACCATATTCATCCGCACGTTTTTTTAATTGTTCCTTGACGCCTGCTAATAATGAATTTAAGTTATCTGATTGATTGAATACATCGCTATCAAAAGTTTCCGTAGCAAAGGCGATATCACGGACAATATAAGGCCGATTCACATTGCCAGTAGATAATAAGATAGGTGATTCTTCAATCATAGTCAAATCCCTCACTTTCCTTGATTTATCTTTATTTTATGATTTTTTTAGACAAAATGACAAGTAACATCCAAGTTTTACAGTTGTGCGTTTTAAGAGAAAGTCAAAATCTTGTAAAATCAAGCTTTTCTTGCTCGTTTGCAGATGAAGATAATTGCGTACTTTTTGACAAATAACACGTTTAGCTTTACACCACAAGGGCTCATCTTCAAGCTTCTATTCGTTTTTGAATCGCGTATTTGAAGCATCCACCTTCTTTTTTCAGTAGCAAATGCCAGGACAAACATTTATCCGAGCGGTTATTTTCGCTTTTGTCTTGAATTTTGCCTGAAACTATGATAATCTACGAAAGAATTCAATCAGATAGGCAGTCAAAGTGCTCGTCTACCTATTTCAATTTCGGAAAAAACGGAAAACAATAGGTGGAATGAGCACTTTTTTATATTAAGGATGTGAGGCGACTCGGGCAGCTACGAGCAAAAGGATATCAATCAACTTGGGCAAATACGAGAAAATTCATGTGTTACCTACTGCTTAGAAAATCGGATGAAAGGAGATTTTCTTAAGCAGTAGGGTGAATTTTCCGAGTATTTAGTTGATTG
>JGI24707J26582_10003541_pt1 | contig 11157 bp, 10 predicted proteins | sample BioPla1DNA1_FD_26582 | JGI IMG/M metagenome (IMG submission 26582) | reverse complement strand
ATACGATGCAGGATCCCCCGCTCTTCCACCGTTTACGTCAACACCCGCCGTTGCAATACATGTAACGGAAAAACTGCCATAATCGTTATTTCCGCTACCTTTATTCCCACCTCCATATTTTATATATGAAATTGCACTATTTTTTACAGAAGCGGCAGTTATGAGTCCGGTTGCATCTGAAATGTCGATTGATTCGTTTTCACATATATTTTTTATAAACAGAAATGTAGAGCCTTCGGGAAAATCTCTTTCAGGATCTGTTGTTTTAGGAATACTTAAATTAAATAACGTTTTCGATTCATTAAATCCGCCGTTTAATACGGAATTTCCAAGCGTGATTACGGGTTTTTTAAACTTTATCAACAAAAGTGTTTCATTTCTGATTTCAATTTTTATGAAGTCTATGAAATCTATAAAATCAATGAAATTCTTTAAATCGGAATCCGAACCTGAATCTGAGTCCGAAACCTGACTCGAACCCGAACCCGAACCTAAAAAACTTAAATTTTTAATAGTAAATGTGCTTGTCATGATAAATAAATTAATAAATATTGTATATAATAATATTCTATAAATTTTCTAACTTTAAAATCTTGCAGAATTCATATTTTAAAATAATAGATTTATTAAAATAATATATTTATTAAAATAACGGTGTTTTGTTACTTATGGGAAAAATGGATAAAATATTTAACGAACTTGAACAAATTGTTGGTAACAGAGTTCGGATGAATGCATCCGATTTGTGTTGTTATTCCGCTGATGCTTCACAAATTCGAGGAATGCCCGACTTCGTTTTGTTTCCGATTTCTGTAGAAGAAGTTTCGGAAATTATGAAAATTGCAAACAAATACAATATTAATGTAACGGCAAGAGGAGCAGGAACAGGTCTTGCGGGCGGTGCGGTTCCGGTTAAAGGCGGAATTGTACTTGACATGACTAAAATGGATAAAATATTGAAAATCGACATTGAAAATCTTTTAGTCGTAGTTGAACCGGGTGTCGTTCAAGTCGATTTAAATGAAGCATTAAAGCCGTACGGCTTCTTTTTCCCGCCGGATCCGGGAAGTTTCGCAACTTGTACTGTAGGCGGCCAAATCGCAAACAACGCAAGCGGGATGCGTTGCGTGAAATACGGAACTGTTAAAAATTACGTTTTAAATCTTGAAGTTATAATGGCGGACGGAACTTTAATGAATACAGGTTCCGAATGCCAAAAAACGTCATCCGGATATGATTTGTCAAGGCTTTTTGTAGGTTCTGAAGGAACACTCGGAATAATTACGAAAGCAACTCTTAAAATAATGCCGATTCCGGAATGCCGAAAGCTTGTTATGGTATCTTTTCCGTCTTCAGAAATTGCGGGAAAATCCGTATCAACAGTTTTTTCGGCAGGTGTGATGCCGTCAGCATGCGAAATTCTTGACAAAACATCTGTAGATGTTTTGTTAAAGCTCGACCCAAATGTGATTTTGCCAAAAGACGGAGACGTAATAATTTTTGAAGTTGACGGAAGCAAAGAAGCAGTCGATTCCGCAGCCGATAAATTGAAAGAAACTCTAACACCGTTTGCATCTTCAATTCTTGTTACAGACGACCCTGACGAAATGAAAAAAATTTGGGCGGCAAGAAGTCTTGTCGGTGCAGCCGTTTCAAAATTAGACCCTACAAAGACAAGAATTTATGTAGGAGAAGACTTAGGAGTTCCTATAAAAAAATTGCCGGAAATGATAAAAAAGGTTTACGAAGTAACGGATAAAGAAGGTCTTCTGCCTATGATTTACGGCCACATCGGAGACGGAACAATTCACGTAGGCCAATTCATAGACGTTTTAGACCAAAACGACTGGGACAAATTGAATCGTGCAGCCGATGCACTTCATTTAGCCGCAATTGAAATCGGCGGAACTGTAAGTTCCGAACACGGAATCGGTGCCGCACGCGGCAAATACTTGAAGACTCAATGCGGAAATTCGTTTAATGCAATGAAATCTATAAAAAATGCACTCGATCCCAAAGGAATATTAAATCCGGGGAAGCTCGGATTTGATTGATTTATTTCGATTTATTTATTTTGATTTATTTATTTTGATTGATTTTATATTTTGTTTTATTTTATTTTATTTTATTTCGGTGTTGTTATGAATTTTGATAAAATGAAATACGGTCAAAAGTATTTTCCCGATGTTGACGTTCGTGATTTGTATCGCTGTGTCAGTTGCGGAAATTGCAGGTCTGTTTGTCCTGTTTTTGAAGTTGGCGGTTGGGAATCGACAAACACGAGAGGCAGAATTCTAATTGCAAGAAATCTTTATGAAGGAGCGGAATTCGAAGAAGAAATATTTGATTCCATAAACACATGCACAACTTGCGGTATTTGTGCAAAAACGTGCCCGGCAGGAGCAAATCCTCCGGCTTTGGTTGAAGGAATCAGAAAAGGCCTCGTTGACATGGGTAAAATGACCGAAACCCAAAAGAGAATTTCCGAAACAGTCGATGAATTCGGAAATACTTTAAAATCTGAAGAAAAAAGAAACAGTTGGCTTACTTCGGATATACAAGTTCCAAAAAAAGCGGACGTCGTTTATTTCGTCGGCTGCCTTGATTCTTATCGCTATAAAGAAACGGCTTTAAAAACTTATAAAATATTAAATAAATTAGGCGTAGGCCTTCTCGAAGATGAAACATGTTGCGGGTCTCCTCTTCTTAGAATCGGTTTTTCGGCAGAAAAGCAAACGGATCACAACAGAAAGCAATTTATAAGATCCGGGACAAAAACAGTTGTTGTTGGCTGTGCCGGTTGTTACAACACATTAAAATCGAATTTTCCCGAACTTGAAATTTTAAGCGTTTCCGATTTTTTGTCAAAAAACATCGAAAAACTCAAATCTGCAGGACTTAAAAAATTAGATATAACTGTTAGTTTTCACGACCCCTGCCATTACGGAAGAGACAACAGTATTTTCGAATCTCCTCGAAAAATAATCCTTGAAATCTGCACATTAAAAGAAATGAAAAACACAAAAGAAAAATCCAAATGCTGCGGAGGAGGAGGCGGAGTTCGTACTGGATATAACGATTTATCAATCGAAATTGCAAAAAGAAGATGGGAAGATTTACCAAAAGGAGTCAACGCACTCGTTACAACATGCCCCCTTTGTGTTAGAAACATGAGAGATTCAAACTCAAATCCCGAGATACAAGTTTTGGATATCATCGATTTAATCGAATCGGCTTTAGAATAATTTTTCTGAAAGAAAAATTATTCTAAGACATACGTTCTTAAACATTTAAAAGCTTTGTGTTTTGTTGTTTTCTTTTTTTTTGCTTTTGTTTTTTTTGTTTTTCTTTTTTGTTTTTCTTTTTTTTTGTTTGTGTTTTTATTTTTCAAGCTTTTTATATTTTCCTTCTTTTAATTTATCGGAAAGTAAAACGCCGCCCGTTCCGATGTTTTCATGGTCGGCGATACTGTATACGATAGTTACGGCATCAATCGGGACATCCATATATTTTGCGGTTATTTCCGTAATTTCTTTAAAATACTCTCTTTTCTTTTTTTTAGAAATTTTATTTCCTTCTATTCTTATAATCGGCATAAATATCCCTTGTTCTTTTTTCTAAAACATTTTAAAAATCCCAAAACATCTTAAAAAATCTATTAAAGTGCTTTGCGATACGCTTATATATAAGCTACAAACAATTCTTTTATTGTCCTTTGACAAAATAATTTAGAGTAGCCGGGAAGTTATTTTTATTTAATTTTTTACGTATCTAAATTTCATAATTTCAATAAATAATATCCCTATGTTTTGAAATTATAAAATTGACAACTAACATATTTACGCATTTATAATATTTATAATTAATTATTTTGTAAATTTGTTGTACTTTCCCTTTACTCTCTTATTTTTATGAGGACGGACATAAAATGGAGGAGTAATTTATTGAGTAATAATACAACAAATGTTTTAATACTGGGTGCAGGCTACGGCGGCTCCGTTGTAGCGAACACTCTTGCACGCGAACTCCGAAAAGAGATTGCAAGAGATGAATTGGAAATTACAATACTTGATAAAAGTGGCACATTTATAAATCAGGCAGGATTTACTTTTATTCCGTTTGATTTATTTACACCTGAAGAGCTGATTATGCCACGAAAAAAATTAATCAGCCCGAGAGTTAACGCTTTTTACGGTGAAGACGGCGAAGTTACGAATGTAGATTTGAAAAAACGCGAAGTTACTGTCAAAAGCAACAAAAAATACAATTACGACTACTTAGTGATAGCATTGGGCTGTCAAGCGGCTCCGGAAAAGACTCCTGGGCTTTTAGACGACTATAATACTTTTTTTACAACACTCGAAGACACATACAAATTAAAAGAAAAACTGATGAATTTCGATAAGGGAAGAGTGGTTATTTCTGTTGCAAACTATCCGATTCCGTGTTCCGGAGCACCGGTTAAGTTTTCTTTTATGTATGACAGCTATTTAAGACATGTCAAAAACAAACGAAAAGACATAGAAATTGCCGTTGCCTGGCCGATTGAAGGAATAGGACCGCCTGAATTTAATAAATTTGTAAGCGGTGAATTGGAGAAAAAAGAAATTGAACTTCACAGGAATTTCATTACTACAAAAGTCGATGCAAATAAAAAGGAGATAACTTCTGAAAGAGGTGAAACTCTTAAATACGATTTACTTATTTCGGTACCGCCTCAAAAAACAAATCCGGTACTTATTAAATCAGGAATTGCGGATTCTAAAGGTTGGGTTCCTGCAGATACCACATCTCTTCAATACAAAGGACCCAACGGAATAGATAAGAATGTTTTTGTCATAGGAGATTCCGGTGACGCATCTATTCTCAAAACAGGAATTGCGACTCACTATCAAGCAGTCACGGTTAGTCAAACTCTTTTTAATATGATCAAAGGATACAATATCATAAAACCGTATTACGGCAAAGCCGGTTGTCCGATGATTACAGAACTTGAAACAGCTTTTACCGACGGAAGAGGTTATATTCCGACTTGGAAATACAATCAGCCAAATGAAGCATATAAGACTACCAGACTCGGCTGGTACATTTATCGCATGTATTACCACTTGCACTGGGAAATGAGTGTTAAAGGAATGTTCTAAAAGAGGTGAAGAAATGTCTGAAGAAATTGTTAAAGATGAAATATCAGGTGTTGTAATTGAACCTGAAGATATGGAATGCTTTTTGGAACTAATAAAAACAGTAAGAATGCTTCAAAACTACATGGACGATCAAACCGCAATAGGTATCGCAAAAGTAACGAGTACCATGTTAAAGCTCACAAATATCATGATGAGTACCGGTATGATCGACATTTGTGAAAGAGCTTTACAAGACCCACAACTCGATAAAGCAATATTGAATCCCCCAAGACCCGGATTTTTCGGAATGATAAAAATGATGGGAGATAAAGACTTCCAAAAAGGATTGGGTGTTATGACCGAACTCCTAAAAGCAATGGGAAGAGCAACCGAAGAAGAATAATCAAATTTGTATGAGAAGTTTCAATCGATGTCGATAAATCGACATCGATTGAAACTGTTTTATTTATTTTATATTTTCATATATTATTTTTACGTAGATTGTTCATATTCTTCAAAAGAAATGTTTGCAAATTAATAATATGTGCCTGTAACATGTTGGGTATTCATTCTATCAGAGTTGTCCCACCAAGCTTTTATGTAAACATATTGTTCATCTATTGTTGTGGTTCGATTAGCAATCTAACTTACAGAAAAAAATATTTACATGATTGTTGAGAATGCAATCAAGACGAATGTCATTCCTCTCCTAAATTCATGAAATTTATAATTGCTCCGAGTTTAACATGATAAGTTTATTTTTTTGAAAATCTTCATATTTTTTTCTTTTTTGTCTGAAACGCCCCCGCTTTCGTTTTTTGTCTGAAACGTCCCCAGCTGCCGTTTTTTTTTGTTTTCGCCCGCCTCTTTTTTGAATTTTTAATGGCCGTTTTTTTAATGTTTATGAAAAACAGGAGTTTCATTTTTTCTTTTTGCTTGCTACATTCCCGCCTTTGTTTTTCTTTTTTGTCTGAAATGCCCCCGCTTCCGTTTTTTCTTTTTTATCAGAAACGCTTCTGCTTCCTTTTTTTGTTTTCGTCCGCCGCTTTTCGAGATTTTTCGGTGGCCCGTTTTTTTACATTCATGAAAAATCCAATCTTCGTTTTATTCTTTTTTGGAAAAGCCGGTTCCCGGCTTTTCCTTTTTATGAATTAACGTATGCTTTGTTTTTCTTTTATTTTCGACTTTTTATTTACGGATTATTTTTCGGCTTTTTTTACGGTTTGTTTTTTAACCTTTTTAAGAAAAATCTATTTCAATTCCAACAGGGCAATGGTCGCTTCCGTAATATTCATTTAATATGAAACTGTCTGAGAGTTTTTCTTTCAGCTTTTCCGAAATTACAAAATAGTCAATTCTCCAACCAACATTTCTGTCTCTTGCTCGCGTAATATATGACCACCAGGAATATTTTATCTCTTCCGGATACAAATGTCGAAATGTATCTATAAATCCTAATTCCAAAAGTTTTGTAAATTCGGCTCTTTCCTCATCAGTAAAGCCTGCTGATTTGTGATTTGTATCCGGATTTTTTAAATCTATTTCTTTGTGCGCCACATTTAAATCTCCACAAATTATTACCGGCTTTTTATCATCCAATTCTTTTACAAATTTCCTGAAATCCTCTTCCCATAAAACTCTATATTCCAATCTTTCCAAACCCCTTTGGGAATTCGGTGTATATATATTAATCAAATAGAAATCGGAAAATTCTAAAGTAATTATTCTGCCTTCTTTATCATGCTCTTCTATTCCCATGCCGTAAGAAACAGAAAGGGGCTCTATTTTTGTCCAAATTGCTGTTCCGGAATATCCTTTTTTTTGGGCACAGTTCATATACAAAAAATATCCGTCTTTTTCTAAATCAAATTGTCCTTCTTGTACTTTTGTTTCTTGAATACAAAATATATCGGCATCCATTTCCGAAAAAGATTCATCAAAACCTTTGTTATGTATAGCTCTTATTCCATTTACATTCCATGAAATTAACTTCATCCCTTTTCACTCTCCGTTTTTTGTTCGTTTTTTATTCGTTTTTTCTTTTTATTTTTTTATTTTTTTTAATTATTTAATTTCAATTGTCCCTTTTAATTATTTTTAAAATTTCGTCACCGACTTCCGAACACTTCGATTTTCCTCCGATGTCGGCCGTTCTTATTTTTCTTTCTTCCAAAACTTTCATAATTGCATTTAATATATCGTTTGCCGCATCTTTTTCTCCGATCTGTTCAAGCATTAAAGCTCCCGACCAAATCGTTGCAATTGGATTTGCTTCATTTTTCCCTTTTAAAGTCGGCGCTGAACCGTGAATCGGTTCAAACATGCTCGTTCCGTTCGGATTGATGTTTGCGCCCGGGGAAAGCCCGAGTCCGCCTTGCAAAACGGCGCCAAGATCGGTTAAAATATCTCCAAACATATTCGGTGTAACTATTACGTCAAACGATTCCGGGTCTCGAATAAGCCTCATTGCAAGTGCGTCGGCATAATTGTGTTCCGTTTCAATTTCCGGGTATTTAGCCGAAACATTTTCAAATGTATTTCTCCAAGAACCGTAAATGTATGACAAAACATTTACTTTATCGACTGAAGCAACACGTTTTCTTCTTTTTTCAGCCAAATCAAATGCATATTTCATTACTCGCTCGGTTCCTTTTTTTGAAACCATCCCGATTTGAAACGCAATTTCGTCCGCATCCGTTTCTATATCCAAATCAAACTTTACGGAGTAAAGTTCACGCTTAATTTCTATAGTTCTTTGTGCTTTCGTTTTACTTTCTTTTCCTTTCTTTGTTTTTTCGTGAGCCTGCGGATTAATTACATGTCCTCCGGCACTCATATAAAAATCTTCGGTATTCTCCCGAACGAAACACATATCGATATCTTCCGGCTTTTTTCCCACAATCGGACAATCAATTCCGGGAAGCAATTTTACAGGTCTTAAATTTACATATTGGTCAAAATAAAATCTCATTTTAAGCAATATTTCCTGTTCAAGTATTCCAGGCGCAACTCTCGGGTCGCCTACGGCTCCCAAATATATCGCTTTGTATTTTCCCAATTCTTTTAAATCGTTTTCATCCAACAACTTATTTGTTTTCAAATAATATTCGGCACCGAAAGGATATTCAATCCATGATACGTCAAATCCATATTTTTCACCGACAAAATCGATTACTTTTTTTCCTTCATTGATTACTTCCGGCCCTATTCCGTCACCGGCAATAACCGGTATTTTATATTGAGTCATAATATTTCTCCTAAATAATATTTCTCTTTATTTCTTAAATAATATTTTCTTTATTTCTCCTAATTTTATTTTCCAATTTCTCTTTTAAATTTGTATTAAGTATTATTCAATTATTATTTATATAAAATCGTCGTTTAATTCATCGGTGTTTTAATTGAATATTAACTGGATTTATTTAATTGTAGGCGGGTTATTTGAAAGCTTTTTTGCAACGAGTCTTGGAAAATTGCAGCAGTCGACAGGAAAAGAAATGATTGTATGGTTTTTATTCTTTATTTTGTCGGTAAGCTTGAGTATGTTTTTCTTGTATACTTCTATGGGCGGTTCCAATCCGATTCCGACCGGTACCGCTTATGCGGTTTGGGCGGGAATCGGTGCGGTTTTTACAGTAATTTTCGGAATAATATTTTTCAATGAACCCGTTACTTTTTGGAGACTTTTTTTCCTAACCGCGCTTATTATTTCAATTGCAGGTTTACAATTCGTTTCAGCTAATTAAATGATAACAGGTTTATAATTTTCTAACGACTCTAATGACCAAAAGAATCATATACAAATAATTTAATAATTTAATTGTCTACAATTTTTATAGTTTTTATTGTAGATTTTTATGAGGTTTTAAAAATGAATACAAATAAAACACAATCTTCCAAACTTTTTTCAAAAAGTTTATTTACAAAGAATACACTACGTATTGCCATTTTATTTTTAATAATCATTTCGCTTTTACCTTTAGTTTCTTCAGCACAAACGCAATCGTTAAACGATTTTGATGCAAGTAATTACAGAGGTTTTGGCGGCGTTGACGACCTCGACGACGACATTTTTGATGATGACGATGATGTTGATGACGACGTTGACGACGACGATGATGTTGATGACGACGTTGACGACGATGATGTTGATGATGACGTTGATGATGACGATGTCGATGATGATGACGTTGACGATGACGACATTTTCGGCGTTGATGATGACGACGATGATGATTTATTGGATAAAATCGGTAACTATAAAAATCCCGGCTTTGATTCGTCCCGTAAAAATGTTGTTCCCGACTATCGTTTGAGAGTTGCTATAAACAAAGAGCTTGAACGCCAAAACAGAACAGGTTGGCTTACTGAAGAAGACTTGGCCGAATTGGTTGAATTGGATGCCGATTCTTACGAAATTAAATCTATTGAAGGTCTTGAATTTGCTGTCAATTTGAAATTATGCGATCTTTCAGATAACGAAATATTTGACATTTCCCCGCTTGAAGGGCTTGTTAATCTGAAAAGCTGGACCTTTCCGACAATGAAAAGATAAACGATTTTTCATATCTTAAAAATTTAACGAATTTAAATCTTTTAAAACTCGATGAAGTAGGAATCGTAGATTTAACTCCTTTGGAAAATATGACAAATCTTGTGAAATTGTCGCTTTCCGAAAATGAAATTCAAAACATAGATGCTCTTAAAAATTTAGTAAATTTAAAAGATTTGGATTTGGAAGAAAACATTATTAAAGATATTTCGGCACTTGAAAATTTAAATTCTTTAGTATACTTGGATATTTCCGAAAATCAAATTGAAGATTTATCGGCACTTAGCTCAATATCTACTTTAGAAGAATTGAAATGTTCCGAAAACAGACTTTATGATTTTTCTCCGCTTGAAAACATAAATCTCAAAAAACTTGAATCTGAAGACAATGTTGCATACATTGAAACGGAACTAGGAACAACGGAATTTTTAAACCTGATTAGAGATAAAAACAATTCAATGATTGAAATCATTGAAAAAGACGGTTTCATAAATAATTTCCCGTACTTTAAATACCAATCGAAATTAGAGCTTCAGTTGCCCGCATCAGTTTACTTTGAAAAAGAATTGGATACCGAATATTACGATGAAGAAATATCCGGGAAATTAATTTTATTCAACAGTTCCGAATCGGAATTCGTTAAAAAAGTAAAACTTATGGACGGCGATGATTTAATTTTCGAATTCGACTTTGGCGACATTTTCGATGACGACTTCTTTGACGACGACTTTTTCGAAGACGCCTTTGAAGACTTATTCGATGACGATGATTTGGATGATGACGTCGACGACGACAAAGACGATGACGTCGACGACGACAAAGACGATGATTTGGATGATGATGTCGACGACAAAGACGATGTCGATGACGAATACGAAGAATTCCTTGAAGAATATTTCGATTACATATTTGACACCGATTATTTAAAAGAACCTTATAAGAGATCTTATGTTTTTGCAGGTTGGGAGCAAGACGGAAAAATCGTTAAAAAAGTCAAAATAAATGACGAGAATACCGTATTGAAAGCAACTTGGAAAAAATTGCCTGTATTTGATAAAGAAAAACAAGCAGACGAAAATGCAAGTGCAAGTATTACAGATGTAATAATGCTTCTTCAATACGTAAGCAAAATAGGACCAATGTATGATTATGACGAATATGATTATTTGTACCCTGAAGAAAATGCAGATTTGAATTTCGACGGCAAATTGGATATTGCAGACGTAATCATCATGTTGAAAAACATGTAATTTAAAAATTAAAAATTAAAAAAGAAGGCAATAATAGAATAAAAAATAAGAAAAAAACAGAAGTTTTCTTCTGTTTTTTAAAATATTTTCCTTCTTTTTTCTTTTATTTTTTTCTTTTATTTTTTTCTTGTTTTTCTTTTATTTTTTTTTGGTTTTGTTTTTTCTATTTTTTTCGTTTTTCTTTTCTTTTTTTTATATTTTAGTTTTTATATTTCTCTTTTTTTTTTATTTA
>JGI24707J26582_10003538_pt1 | contig 11167 bp, 9 predicted proteins | sample BioPla1DNA1_FD_26582 | JGI IMG/M metagenome (IMG submission 26582) | reverse complement strand
GAAAATTTTAAAGCATTTATGAATGGTTTGTCAAGGGTGGCGGGAACCCACCAGAAAAACCTAAATTTTTGTCCAAAGTATTGACATAGATCCAATATGTTTGCTTGATCATTAACATTTCTATAGCATTTACATTCCAATATGGTGCTACTATAACTAGACTATTGTTATCATACTAATTCTGTTCAAAATCATTTACATTCCAATATGGTGCTACTATAACATCATTATTCAACCTCCATTAATCAACATTTCTTTTATTTACATTCCAATATGGTGCTACTATAACTTTTCATTAAAAAAGTCGTAAACATATGAGATTTATATTTACATTCCAATATGGTGCTACTATAACCTTACTTCGCAATAATAACAAATTCCTTACTAAAATTTACATTCCAATATGGTGCTACTATAACTTCATTAGTTGATATTGCTCCTATTGCTGATTTCCTATTTACATTCCAATATGGTGCTACTATAACAGAAAATGAAATTCCTTTACCCTACTTTATAACTTTATTTACATTCCAATATGGTGCTACTATAACTGGAAAATCATTACCTATAAAAATTCCCTTATTTGTATTTACATTCCAATATGGTGCTACTATAACTTAACAAAAATTCCATTTGTTCTGTTGTCAATCCAAATTTACATTCCAATATGGTGCTACTATAACCTATAATATAATTGTAAGATAAATCAAAAATAAATTATTTACATTCCAATATGGTGCTACTATAACGACCCCACAAGGGGGTAGCCAGTAAAGGGTTTTTAAATTTACATTCCAATATGGTGCTACTATAACGGATTACCTCGACGGACACTCGGGGGATTACCTCGAATTTACATTCCAATATGGTGCTACTATAACGTATTGGTTGTTTTTGTATCTTCGTTCCCTATACTTATTTACATTCCAATATGGTGCTACTATAACTTGAAAGAATTAAAGTGCCTAAAATATACAGAATTTGATTTACATTCCAATATGGTGCTACTATAACCAGTGTAAAAGTTTATTATTAAACCCTAATGTTACTAATTTACATTCCAATATGGTGCTACTATAACAAATATTATCCTACCTTTACTAACACAGTATAAACAAATTTACATTCCAATATGGTGCTACTATAACTTATTTTTTGACCATAGTTATATAAAGTGAGTTTCAAATTTACATTCCAATATGGTGCTACTATAACTCTACTCTATCCTCAAACAATATAGCTCTAACATCTTGATTTACATTCCAATATGGTGCTACTATAACGCGTTCATTGACTTTTCACATTATTACTTGATTATTTATAATATTTTTGTCTATCTAAATTAATTATAATAAAATATGCTATTTTTTATTATATTATTTATATAAATTATCCTACAAACCCCTTGTATTACTCTCATTGTCTATTTCTCTATATTTTTACATTATCTTAGGTCGACAATCAGATAAAATTACTAGTTTTATCTTCCCTTTTCCCCCACATATCCTTAGTTAACCATCTTTCATTTCTACTTTTAAATAATATTACAGAATCCTTTTCTTTTCTTATTATAGCATCTAATTCATACTTTAATTTAATTATTTGAGACTCTGCTAACTCCCCTTCAAATACCGAATTTTGAATATGGGACAAGTATTTTTTACATATCTTAAATGTTCTATTTAAAACTCTCTGACCACCATCATCACTCTTTATATCATAAACTAAAATAACATACACTTACTTCACTCCTACCACCATATTTTGAATGGATCATAATCTTTTTCTCCTAGTAGATGTTTTATTAACTTATAACACTCAAGTTTTATTAAATATTCATATGATAGATTTTTATTTAAATCCTTATGTTTTATAGTTGTTTGTAACTTTTTATCTAGCTCTCCAACTATTATTTTTGATGCTTCTTTTGTAAGATGTAAGTAATTTAATTCTTTAGTAAAACTTTTTTCAGTTATTTGTTTTTTATTTAGTAATGAAAAAATAAGTCTGTCTGCTAATATCGGTTTAAATATTTCTGATATATCTAAACTTAATGAAAATCTTCGTACTCCTGGCTCATGAAGGTAACTTACTGTGGGATTTAGCTGGGTATGATATATAGAGCTCAATACTTTTGTGTACACTAATGTATTTACGAAGGAAATCAAGGTATTTATCATATTATCTGGTGGATTTTTCACTCTCTTTGTAAAATCTATCTTTTGATCAATTATTATATTCCAAGCTTCATAATATACCTTTCTTATATTTCCTTCATAACCCATTAACTCATTTATGTTGTTACAGATATATATTCTTTTTCTCAAAGCTTCTATTTTATCCATATAGATTTGTACATTTTTACCTCTTCCATTATAGTATCTTAGATTTCTGTATATATTATAACTTGCTCCATCTATAAATCTTTTTGCTATTTCTAGTCTTTTCTTTTCATCGGTATAATGATTAACTTGGTTCACAAGCAAGTTTCCTGACATAAGTTTTTTCCTTGGTTGAAAGCTTCCTGTATAAAAACTATAATAGTTAAAAAAATGTACCACTATATCATATTGTGATAAATAGTTAATCAAACTTGTATTGAAATCCATTTCTGACATTACATAAATTTCATCAACTGTTTCTATTGGAATATATCTTGTCTCTCCCATTTCATCTATAAATGCTATTGAATTGTCTTTTCTTTTTAACCTTCCATTATTATAAATATAATAACTTCTCTTCATAAATTCTCACCCTCCCTTTAAATAAAACATAAATCATAATAAGCACAAGCTTTGCATATTCTTTTTTTATCTAAAGTCGGTGGATTTTTTAGAGAGACTATTCTTTGTATATCTTCTAAAATTTCTTCAATAAGTATAATATCTTCATTTGTTAATTCTACGTCTATACTTTGTTTAAGTAATGGGTAGTCTATCTTTCCTTTTATATTGTCTACACCCTTTTTCTTTAAAAAATATAAATAATATTTTACTTGTAATATACTAGCCTCCTCTATCTTTCTACTTTTCTTAACCTCATGTAATATGCTTTTTGATCTAATAAAATCTATATTTATTATGTTATCTATATTTATGTGCTTCTTATCTCTCTTGTATGTTTCTTCATCTATGGCTTTTCCAATTTCAACACTTTCATTTTCTTGTTCCATTTGTATTTCGTTATAAAAATACCATAGTTTTCTTTTGCAAACTTCATAATAATAAACCATTACTCCTGTGATTTCTTTTTGCATTATTCACCCCTATTTTTTATTACCATATGTTTGAATTTCTTTTTACCTCGTCATACTTCATCTTTTTATATCCGACTTCATCATATTCACATTCTATAACTTTTATATAATCATTTTTATATCTACTTAAAAGAACCTTGTTGTAACTTACAGCCTGCCCTTTATAGATTGCTCTTTCATAGTTTTTAATATCATACGGATGAACAGATACTGTATATTTCTTGATTTCATCTTTTAAAGCTACTCTTTCGTAAGGAGTAAGATTTTCATTAAGTAGTTTATATTCTATATCCTTTATCTCTTCTAAATATCTCTCATAAATAGGACTTGGTATTATTTCTTCCGATAATATATTTCTTAAATCTATTTTGTCCAATTCAAATTCATATGGTGGGACTATTTTTATATACTCATATATCTCTTTATATTTCCTCATGTAGTCACTACCCTTAAGATTTTCAGTTGTAAGATATGTTTCTATTAGTTTTATTTTTTCTTGTTCTGATATTTGTCCATCATATGAAATTATTGCCTCTTTTGATAATTCATATAACCTTTTATCAATAAATCCTTTATCTCCATTAGTGAGATTTGTGATATCTATTTCAGTATATATATAACAGTTGTACTCACTACTATCTTTTTTACCCTTTCTATTACATCTTCCCAATCTCTGGAATAATGAATTTAAATCCTGTAGCTCTGTAAATAAATAATCAAAGTCTATATCTAAACTTGCTTCAACTATTGATGTTGATATCCATATACCATTTTGTTTATCTATATTTTTATTTTCATCATAGGTTCTTCCAAATTCTATAATTTTCTTTTCTTTTTCTAGCCTATCTTTTCTTATAAACTTACTGTGCAATATATAAAGTTCTTCTTTTATCTCTAATGTTTTTAATTCCTCATAAAGTTTTTGAGCTTCTTTTATTGTATTAGTTACCACTAATACCTTATTATTTTTACCCAGTCCCTTATTTTTCCTATATTTATTGTAAATATCTTCACTATTTATTCTTTTATTTAGTACTTTTAAATTATGTCTTTTCATATCATTGGTAAAAGGTTCTCTATTTTCCTTAAAGTTTATATTTTTCATTAATAAATCTTTTATAAAAGGTGGTAATGTTGCTGTTAGTATAGCTACTTTTCCCCCTAACTCAACAATTTTTTCAAGACCACATATTAAATATGCCATCAAGTCTGGTCCATATGCTTGAATTTCATCTATAACTATTTTTGAGTAAGATAATGTGGTAGCTTTTAGTTCGTAACCTTGGTATTTATATATAAAATCAAATATTTGATCCATTGTGGATATATTTAATGGTATTGATAGCTGTTTTCCAACTTTATGATAATTGAGTAAATCAATTTCTTCTTTTTCAGAATTATTACTTTCGATATTTTTAATATAGTATTCTAATGCACTTGAATGAAGTATTGCTATTTTCTCATCTATTGATTTATTACCTAATATATCATTTCTAACTCTATCATATATTGCATTAATAGCTGTCCTTATAGGTAATACGAAAAAACCCTTATTATTACCTATCCATAGTAATCCCGCTTCTGTTTTTCCCATTCCTGTTTGAGCTATAGCAATTATATTTTCATCCCTATTTTCAATACAATACTCTTGAAGCTTATTCCATGAAGCTTCATTATTATTCTCTCGCCATTTTTCTAAAAGCTCTTTAAGCCCCTCTTCTAAAAAGTTATTTGGATATTCCGCAATATTTCCTGAACTTGCACTATAATCGCATTTATGTAGGTATCCCTTTATTTTTATGCTTTCATTATTTTCTACAATACATTTAATTTTAGACTTTATTGCTCTCTTTACTTTATAAGTTTTAAAGTCTTTCAATAAGTCCTTTATTAACTCCTCTTTATCACTCATTTCATCAAAGTTATTGCAATAATTATGGTGATTTAATACGCTATGAGCCACTTTTAGATAATCATCCAAGTTTTCGAAGTTTTTACTATCAATAAAATATACAGATAGTACATTATGAACTACTTCCTTAAGTTCATTAAATTTTTTACTTTTTCCTGTTACTCTATTTTGAAATTCATAATTAAGTTTCCCTAAATCATGATATATACATGACTTTTCTACTAATTCAAATAACTTATCCTCTTTTATATATCCTAATTTCTTAAGCAAATATAAATTCTCAAGTAAATCTAAGATATGTTGTTTTATTGTTTTATCCGGTTTAGACATATTTTTTTGTATTAATTCTAGTGTATCCTTATCTAATATATCTAATTTTTTCTCCATAAAACCTCTCCTAAATTTAAAGCAGCAAGGCTATCCCCCTACTGCTTTTATTTATATGAAATTAACAATATATTCTTTGTTATCTTCGCTATCTATAAATACATTTTCACTAGTATTTCCAATTATATATTGCGATGCATAAATAACCTTTTTCTTTTCAAAAATTCGTTTACCGTCTTCTATTCTATAATTTTTATTTAAATAATACTTTGTTCCACTAAAACTTTGGCCAGCCTTAGCTTTATCAAAATATATACATTCATTTTTCACATCATCATAATTTAAATACGCCGAATAATTACTTATAATATCGCAGTCATCATCTTCTTTTAAAGTTACAATTTTAGCTTCTACTACATTAACATAATCCTCACTTCTACCAATAGACTTTAGATTATAAATATTTTCTTCTATATCATTTAAAGTTTCATCATCGCTTCTTACATGAATAACAAGTTCGATATTGTTTAATATTTCATAGAATTTTAAGGATGTTGTTAATGATTTAAATTTAGAAATTGGTTTAATATAATTATCTATTTCATAATTTTTCACTTTTTCCTTAAAGTTTTTTTCTTTAATTTTAATTTCCTTTTCCTTTTGAGATATCTCTAAATATTCTTTTGATTTTTTATCTAGCTTTTTCTTCAATTCTGAAATTTTATTTTTTTCATTCTTAAACTCTTGTAATTTTTCTTTATATTCATTCTTTTTNTATTCATCTATCTTATCTTTTAGGTCTTTTAAGTTCNTGTATTCATTTAATAACTTTTCATCATAAACTTGTATAGTAACTCCTTTTCTAAAGCTATTCCCCTGGGATTTTTTAGCACTAGCTACTTTAGTAAAGGCATTTGATAACAGACTCTCATTTTTCATTTTTACCAACATTCCTCTATCATCAAATATAGAATTTAAAAAGCAATAGTCAGTATATGGCTCCTTATGCATAGATTCAAACTTACCTTGTACGCTAATATCCATGGGATGATATTCTCTATAACTGCAAGCATTGTGAATAGCTCCTATTATTGTGGATATTGGCGGAAGGGGATAAGTCATTTTATTCTCTATTGTTTCTTCTCTTTTATAATTTGCACTACTTTGAGTAAGCACTATTCTTAATGCTTTCATTATAATTACCTACTTTCTTCTTTATACTTATACATTAAAGTAAGTATTTACCTCACTTCTAACATTATCAAAGAACTTTGTTATAGACATTGGATTTAAGTTAGCTTTTATATCACTTTCATTTTTCAATGTTTTTCCTTCAAGTAATCCCACATAGTATCCTCTTGCAATTTTATCCTTTAAATCCTCTGATATAACTAATTTATCTTCTTCTACTCTTACAACGTTCTCAAAATAATGTGTCTTTCTATCTGATAAACCTCCAACTATAAATATCGGTTCTGCATTATCTAAATTTCCTTTAACATTTAAGCTTAAGTTTTCTACTGCATCTAGAATTGAATTTACTCTATCTGCCTTTTCCTTATTATTTGCTTCTTTATATCCCTCTTCTTGTTCAAAGTTTTCATCTTTTCCTATCATCTCTAAGTCAATAGTTAAACTATATACTTTTAAAGATTTATCATATTCATATTGATAAGGCATAAGTCCAGCTTCTCCAGCTTTTTCTTGTAAATTTATATTTTTGCTTTTTGCTGCATTATTAGCTAAATATAAATTATTATGAAATCTTGTTTCATTTACAAAACTTTCACAGGATATTGCATCAGTTAAGTAGAATGAGCTTTTTCTAATATAAGTAGTTCCTTTTGTACTCATATATCCACCTTCAAGAGCCCTACAATTAGATGCGTTTAAATCTTTATTTGCCATTTTTTGAGTTGCACCATCAACTTCTGTTTGTAAATCATCATACATTCCACTTTGAACCATAATGGCATTTTTTAAGCTTTCTCTACTTCTTATAGAATATACATTTCTATTCTTAAACACTTTTTGTACGCTTGCTATATTTCCTAATCCTTCTGAATAATTTGAAGTCATATTTGCTACTACTGTTAAAGTTAATGCTTTTTTACTTTTCATAATTCCCACCTCTTATTATTAATTTTCCTTTTTCTTTGTTAATGCATTTATAAAGGTATATGCTAAATCTTTATTATTTTCAAAATCATCAAATAATTCATATACAAAGTTAAACTCTACTCCTGAATAATTTGATAATTGTAGTAGTATTTGACAAACTCTATCATAATCTTTAAATATAATTGAACTAGTTAACTTTTGTCTATAACTATCTAATTTATTACTCTCTAAAATCTCTGCTACTTGTTTAGCATTTTTATATGCTCCTTTTAACCTATCTTTCAATGTTTTATCCCTCCTTATTAATACATTTATTTTTATTAGTTGAGATACTATATAGTCTCTATTTTTTTCTTTCAGAAAAACTTCTATTAAATTATCTAATAATATATTATTTAAGATACTTTCCGTTACTTTTTTTTGAACATCTATATAATATTTATCTGTTATCTTGTGAAAAAAGCAGAAGGATTTATATTCAATGTTTTCATTACTTAGTTTTTTAAATATATCAATACTTTCTTTTCTTATATATAGTGTTTCAAAGTGATCTTTATCTATATTTTTCAGTATAACTTCTACATCTCTGTTTATAAAATCCGAGGATTCTATAATTCCCTTAAAAAGAGCTTGTCTAGCATCTTTTCTTTTACTTTCTCCATCTAAATCTTCCAGAACTTTTTTACTTAAAGTCATATTTGAAATTTTTAGAGTATTTATTGAATAATTATCATTTATGAAAAATGCCTCCTTATTGCCTTCAAATGCAAAAGGGATAAAATCAAATTCTCTTACATCATGTCCAACGAAAGTACTTGCACTAAAATTATAGCCAATAGATTTACCTTTTTTTCCCGAATCTATATAATATCCAAGTAATCTACAATAGTTTCGAGAATCATTAAATAACTGATTTGTATTTGCATAATTAGCATACATATCACTTTTACTTCTAAAAGTTTCTTTTATTAGCTTGCTTCTATTTCCATTGATAATTTCTAGTATTTCTTGCTTATTTGTTTTATCAAATTTTAACTTTCCAAAAGTCTTTTTCATTATTGAGTTAGCAGATAATTTATCGTTTAACAACTTAATTTCTTCGTCATTTATATCTTCTTTAGATAGGATATTTTCTACAACCTTGTGATGTAATTCTTCTCCATACTTATATTCTACAAAGTCTAAATATTTTTCTTCACTGATATCGCTACTATTGTAATATATAAAATCGTCTTCTATCTTATAATCTAAATTATGATAATCTAAATACTTCATTAAACCTACAATTGCTGCTGAAAATCTCCAATCTGATGGCTCTAGCATGGTATCATAATTATTATTTTGTAAAGTTGTCTTCATAACTTCCTCCTTTCTTATAATAAGTCTTGTGTTACTAAATCTATCATTCCAAAGCCCATAGATTTACGGCTTCCTATACCAGAATCATAAAAATATTGTAATATCTTACTATTTCCCTTCATTTCAAAAATTCCTGTTGTTACATCTATATATCTACTGTAGTGCTTGACAATAACTTTCCTACATTGAATTGGGTTTACCTCTATTTCTTTAGCTTCTTCTTTACTAAAACCTGCATTCAATAATTGGTTAGTTAATACAACCTTAAGTTTTTCTCTAAATTCTTTATCACTAAATACATAATAAGTATCTTTATTGGTTACTGCATCATGATCTCTTACACATAAGCCACTTCCTAATGTAGTTTTAAATATAGCTCTATTATTATATATTTCTTGTTTATTGTTATTATTTATACTTTTTAATGTCATAAAATTATTATCGGGTAAAGGATATGGCTTATTCTTTTGAGCTATAAAGGATTGATATAATATTAATCCCATTTTGTTGTTTCCACTTGAGAAATTTATTTTTATTTTATTTTTACTTAAAAATATTTTATCCTTAGTAAACCTAGCTTGTGGTAGTATAACTGAAAAGCAGTAATCCTTTTGCACTGAGTTACCAAAAAAATAATTAAAATACTTTCCGCCATTACATTTTGAAATTGAATTTTTTATATAACTTAATATAACTCTTCTATATTCTATAGGAATTATTTGCTCTTTTAATTCAAGCATTAAAGAAAATCTCATTTTGCACCTCTCTTTAGACTTTTAATTATTTTCTAAATAAATTATTTTTTTATATTTAATTCACTTATCACTCTCTTCTTTATTATTGTAGCAATTTAGATGTCAATATGATTGACATCTAAAAAATAATTTTCATTTTTTGTATAAATTCCTCATTTTTTCAATTTCTATTCTTAAATCATCTATTAAACTTTGTGGTGAAATCACTTCAACATCTACTCCTTGCTTCAATATCCACCTTATTAATCCCTTATTTATTCCTAATAATTTACTTGCTATGAAGTAATTTTTATCATCTAAACATTTTCTTACAGATACATCTTCGCCAAGTTTTTCGATTATTGAATTTATAAGATATATATTAACCTTAAGTTCAACCCTTTCTACCTTGTTTGCATTAAACATATCAAAATTAATAAACTCATAACTACTTAAATTAATATTTTCACGATTATTATGATTTTCCTTACAGGATATGTTAGCTAATCTATCGATTCTGTAGTGCCTTATTTCATTTTTATAATTTAAACCGATTAAATAATATCTATTATTATGAAAGTAAATTTCTTTTGGTATAAAATTATTTACTTCACTGTATATTATTATTTTTTTGTTTAAATCTCTTGTAGTTTTTGAAAAACTTATATAAAGATTATTATAGATGGCTCTATCCAATATAAATAAGTTCTCATTTATATCAATATTTTCAGTATTTAAATTTTTAACTAATGTACAATTTCTTAGTTTTCTTTTATCTTTATATGACACATTATCTAATATTTTATCAATTATCTTATTTTTAATATTTCTCTTTATAAATTTATTACTGTTTATAGAATCTAAAATTATCCTACATTCTTCTACTGAAAATTCACTTGAATAATGAAAATAACTAATATTTGATCTACCTTTTGTTTCTCTAATATTAAATCCTTCATCAATTAATGAGCTAATATCACTTCTTACTGTATTTCTTGTAACGTTATACCCACTATCCTTTAAAATAGTAATTATTTCTTTTATACTTAAACCAGTGTCCTCATTTGTATTTTCTTTTAAAATGTTTAAAACTAATAGTGCTCTGTTTATTGCCATAATAACCGTTCCTTATTTTTTAATTTTATAAGCTGTATAATGAGTTTTTATAATAATCAACCATCAAACTCACATATAGATAAATTATAACATAAAAGGTGGTTTTTTGTAATTTTTCACCAAGCAATTTATACACTTCTTTTGCTTTACTTTAATTCTTCTAATATCAAGCTTAAATATAATAAGAAAAGGCCCCTAAACCCTGTAGTTTAAAGACCTTTAAATATCTATTTTTTAAACCATAGCTTCCCCCAACAATGGCGTAATCTCCCCTGAGTAATATATAGCTAAAACATGAAGAGCTCTAGTACATGCAGTATAAAGAAGTAACCTTTCTTCTTC
>JGI24707J26582_10003531_pt1 | contig 11193 bp, 13 predicted proteins | sample BioPla1DNA1_FD_26582 | JGI IMG/M metagenome (IMG submission 26582) | reverse complement strand
GATTTCGCTTCAGATGCAAAAGCAGCAATTGCATATCTGCAAACAAGAAAAGAGATCGATAAAAACCATATCGGATTGATCGGACATAGTGAAGGGGGAGTTGTTGCTTCTATGGTGGCGTCGGAATCGAAAGACGTGAAATTTATCGTTCTTCTAGCAAGTATGGGAGTGAAAGGCAACGAACTTTTATCGGTTCAAAATATTATAGAACCAAAACGACACAATGTAGATCCCGAAACCATTGCGGGGTTGATTCCGCATCTAAAAGACGCATTGAAGAAATCTCCGGAAGGGGAAAGTACAGAAAATGACAGCGTTTCTACTCAGAATAAACTCAGTAAAGTATGGAACCAACTCCCAACTTTATTCAAGTTGCGAACAAAAAAAGAAAACCTTATTCGCTCAACCTACAATGCCATGATTTCGCCTTGGCTTCGTCAATTTCTCTCCATCGATCCTAGCAATTACCTTGAAAAGACAAGCTGCCCGGTATTGGCCATTAACGGCGAAAAAGACACGCAGGTGCTTGCAGAAAAAAATCTGACGGCGATAGAAACAGCACTTAAAAAAGGAGAAAACAACGAATATACGGTAAAAAAATATCCCAATTTGAACCATCTTTTCCAGGTATGTGAAACAGGTGATATAGATGAATATGCAAAAATTGAGCAAACCATTTCACCCGAAGTATTGGAAGATATCACTAAATGGGTAAAAGCACAACTAAAATAAATTTTAGTACATTTGTACAGGAACAAAAACAAAAAAATAAGGAATGAAAGGGAAAAAAATTATCTTGCGAATATTGTTGGTATTGATAGCATTGATTGTTGTCGCTTCCCTCTATTTTTATTTCACGCTTCCTCACTGGAAGGGCATTTATATCGGAGGGGTAGGATTATTCCTCACAATTAATCTGCTCATCATTGCTTTTTTTGTCAACAAAAATTTCAAGGAATGATATCCTCGAATTCAAAGCGCAAAATATCTGCAATTTCTTTCCCTTTGGTGCTTTTTCCCAATGGCTTTAATCGACTCAAAATAACCTCGGCCAACCGATATGAGTTCCTTCCTGCAAACTTCAGAGCATTCAAAGCAGCCTGAAACAAAAACAATGAATCGGAAAAAACGTCAGAAAGAGCCCTCTCAACAATATTATACTTATCAACTCTCTCGAAGGGGGTCGCACGAATCATGCCAAGTCGGGCAAACAACCAATACCCCGTTATCCGCATATCTTCATCTTCCCGATTTANCCAATCATCGACCAACTCGTCGGCAAAATCGATTGTTGAGAATAAATTCATACANACCTGCTCGCGAATTTCCTGATTGGGAATTTCCGTTACCCAGCGCGCAGCATCTTCTCGAGAAAATTCCTGGGGAGGATAAAGCAACGTGGCAATAATTTTCAACTCACGCACATCTTGTTCCCATAGGGATTCGGCCAGCTCTTTATCGGGGGTATAATGAGACGCGATTCTACGGATATCCGGCAATTTTACCCCAAAATTCATACCGTAACCCATCCCTTTTTCCCGCATGCTTGCCGCAACGACACCATTCATGGAAAGACGAAGATTCTTCCTGATGCTGCGAATCGTTTCTTCTACCGTACAACTCATTCTAAAATAAAAATATAAGCAAAAGTAACCCATTAAGAAGAAATATCCAATCTCCCTACAAGAAAATTGATTAAATTTGTCGGCAAGCACATAAAATCAAAAAACTATTCATGAGACTTTTGCTTATCAGTAATTCCACAAATCCCGGAGAGAATTATTTGGCGCATGCAAAAAATCAAATAAAAGATTTTTTGGGAGAAAAAAAACAACAACCCGTTTTCATTCCATACGCCGCTGTAACATTTTCATTCGCCGAATATGAAAAGAAAGTGAATGAAGCGTTTGCCGATATAGGTCATCACGTTATCGGAATTCATCGTTTTGACCATCCGGCGGAAGCAATTGAAAATGCCGATGCCATTGTGGTTGGAGGAGGCAACACATGGCATCTGGTTAAAATGCTACAGGATAACAAACTGATAGAAGCATCCGCAAAAAAGCAAAGGAAGGAACACCCTATATCGGGTGGAGCGCGGGAGCAAACATTGCATGCCCTACACTGAAAACAACCAATGATATGCCAATTGTCGAGCCTGCCAAATTCGAGACCCTCAGCTTGATCCCTTTTCAAATCAATCCCCATTACACCGATGAACATCCGACAAACTTTAGTGGCGAAACACGCGAAGTTCGTATCAACGAATTCATTGAGGTAAACAGAAATGTCTTTGTAGTAGGATTACGGGAGGGGACCATGCTTCTACGCGAAGACAATGCTCTTACACTTATTGGGAATCGTAATGCCCGAATTTTCAAGTATGGAGAGTCCCCTAGAGAATTGTCTTATGAAGACGATTTTACCTTTCTCCTATCCGAAAGCGAATAAATAAATTACCCTTGTATTTTGTAGTTGGTTAGACCTGCCCTTTTAGCGGCCTCTTCGGCTCGCTTGTATTCGGCTATGGTGATGCGTCTTGATATTTCGGGATATTCAAAAGCTTTGTACACAGGCCTATACTGTGTCATCACATTAACGTAAGTATCTTTGGGCAAATTTTGTCCTATCCATTGTAAAATATTTTCAGTCTCATCGAGATTATTGGGCATAATCAAATGACGTATCATAAGCCCCTTCCGAATTATTCCGTCGGCTTCGGCAACAGCATTCCCAACTTGTTCATGAAATTCAATAATGGCTTTTTGGGTTATTTCAGGATAAGAAGCTGCACCCGGCGAATAACGCATGGCTTTCTCTTTGCTATAATATTTAAAATCGGTTAGATAGATATCGACAACTTGATTGAGTTTTTTGACAATATTTAATTTTTCCCATCCGGCCGTATTATAAACAAGAGGTAATCGTAGACCTTTTTCGGCGGCAATATCGAGCGCCTGAAGCATATGCGGCAAATAATGCGTGGGGGTTACAATATTAATATTTGAGCAACCTTTATCTTGCAGTTGGAGCATCATATCGGCAAAATCTTGTACGGTTTTATTTTGCCCGACACCTCCATGACTAATATCCGAATTGATACAAAAAACGCACTGCAATGAACAATATGACAGGAATATTGTACCCGAACCGCCTTTACCTACCAATTCACGTTCTTCTCCAAAATGTGGACCAAATGAAGCTATACGTAACGACGCATCGGCTCCGCAAGTGCCTTTCTCGCCGAATAATCGGTTCGCACCACAATTTCTTGGACATAAATCACATTTCTCCATGTGTTGCCATAAATTATTGGCCAACACTTCCAATTTGCCACTTTTGTGAAGTGAAATATAAGATGGCGTATACATAACACATTACCCTTTTATCACTGCCAATGGATACAATTTATATACCGGTTCTACTAAATCTTTCTGTTCCTCGATAACTCGATCAATATTTTTGTAACACTGGGGAGCTTCATCCAAATCTTTTTGTTTGTCTATGGAATGGATAATCCCGCTTTTATCCAATTCTTTTCTAATTGAATTCAAATCAAGTTTTCTGATGGCTTCCCGCCTACCAATGACTCTACCTGCACCGTGTGCACTACTCATGAAACTATCTGCATTGCCTTTTCCGCAAACAATATAACTTGGAGTACCTTGACTACCCGGCACTATGCCAAATTCTCCCTTTTTTGCAGAAATAGCACCTTTACGATGGATCCAATACCACTCACCAAAATGTTTTTCATAATGGGCATAATTATGATGGATACTTATCATTTCGCCAAAGTCGCATTGAGTATGATTATAAAAAACATCTTTTACCGTATCCAACATATGAAGACGATTAGCCTTGGCAAATTCCAAACAATAATTCATCTCTTCAATATATTGACGACCTAAGTTTGAATTTACATCGAGGAAAGCCAAATTCCAAGATTTCGATACTTGATTATCCCAACGTTTGCTCCATTTTTTTGCTTCATTATTATAATGATCAGCTACTTTTTTCCCCAAGTTTCTACTCCCCGAATGCAACATTATCCATATAAAGTNGTCTTTATCTTTTTGAATTTCAATAAAGTGATTGCCNCCACCCAGTGTGCCAATTTGGTAAGGGATATCATCGAACTCCTTTTGTGTAATAGNGCCGGCCGGTTTTTTTAAGTTTGAAGGAAGGTTTTGTTTTTTTNTATGGTGTTTAAAGCCTACGGGGATTCTCTCTTTAATATCGAGAACAATATTCTTNAAAGTCCGAGAATTTAATTTTCCCGNTCGAATATTGGTNTTGACAGCACACATGCCGCACCCGATNTCTACGCCTACTGCATTNGGAATGATCACNTCTTGTGTCGCCAACACGGCTCCAATAGGCATGCCAAAACCTTCGTGCACATCGGGCAATAAACACACATGATGCTCGGCAAAAGGATGTTCCGCCAANTGAATAGCTTGTTCCAAAGCTCCTTCTTCCACCTCCGAAGCCCAACAATATATAGGAAGTTTATTTGTTTTTATAATTCTCATCATATCATAGTTTATAAACCCTCAACTACCTGTCAACACTCTGAAAATATCTTTTATAAAATGCATAACCACCGATTTTTATTGTCAATGATTTAGTTGTCCTAAAATACGAATTATGCCAATAATACCAAAAGTATCGGAACCCAAAATATAAAAGCCGTGATTTTAGATGAAATACACGTCGAATAAGTCAAAAAAACCGTTTTTGTATCAGTTTAAAAATAGAGAAATAAATATAAAACAACTTATCCAATAACACATAACAAGATCTCTTATTGGAAAAATGACTATATTTACCGTCGATTTTTTCAAAAAAAGATGATATAATATCTTTGTAACCAAAATTATCCACAATGTTATGCCACAAATTATAGGACGTATCTCTCAAATCATAGGACCTGTTATCGATGTAATTTTTGAAGAATTAGGAAAAGGCTCTATCTTACCAAATATACATGATGCCTTAAAAATCGAAAAAAACAACGGCGACCTTCTCATACTTGAAGTACAGCAGCATATAGGAGAAAACACTGTGCGCACTATTGCTATGGATAGTACCGACGGCTTGCAAAGAGGCATGAAGGTTTTCCCATTAGGTTCAGGGGGCCCCATCACTATGCCAACGGGTGAACAAGTTAAAGGAAGGGTGATGAATGTTACCGGTGAACCTATCGATGGTATGAAAAAATTGGATCGCACAAATTCATATCCAATTCACCGCGAACCTCCAAAATTCGATAGTCTGTCAACTACCGAAGAAATATTTCATACAGGTATTAAAGTCATCGATTTATTGACCCCCTATAGTCGAGGGGGAAAAATCGGACTTTTCGGCGGAGCAGGTGTAGGCAAAACAGTACTCATTAAAGAATTGATTAATAATGTAGCAAAAAAACATGACGGTTTTTCCGTTTTTGCCGGCGTAGGTGAACGTACACGCGAAGGCAACGATTTATTGCGTGAAATGATAGAATCAGACGTTATACGTTATGGCGATGAATTTAAGAAAAGTATGGAAACCGGCCATTGGGATTTATCAAAAGTAGATGAAAAAGAATTGGCCCAATCTCAAGCGGCTTTGGTTTTTGGTCAAATGAACGAACCACCCGGAGCACGTTATTCTGTTGCTTTTTCCGGGTTAACAATTGCCGAAGCTTTTCGTGATATGGAAAACGGAATGGGAGCAAAAAAGGATGTGCTCTTTTTTATTGATAATATTTTTCGTTTTATACAGGCAGGTTCGGAAATATCGGCACTTTTAGGTCGCTTGCCCTCCGCCGTAGGATATCAGCCAACCCTTGCAACAGAAATAGGACTCATACAAGAACGCATCGTTTCTACAAAAAACGGTTCCATCACTTCTGTACAAGCAATATATGTTCCTGCGGACGACTTAACCGATCCTGCCGTAGTGACCATTTTTGCCCACTTGGATGCCACAACCGTTTTAAGTCGCAAAATTGCAGAATTAGGAATTTATCCCGCTGTCGACCCATTGGATTCCACTTCCCGCATACTAGACCCTCACATTGTTGGACAAGAGCATTACGATGTTGCATTGCGTGTAAAACAAATATTGCAACATAATAAAGAATTACAAGATATTATTTCTATTTTGGGAATGGAGGAGCTTTCGGAAGAAGACAAATTGATTGTCAATAGAGCAAGGAGAATACAACGATTTCTTTCACAACCTTTTGTTGTTGCCGAACAATTTACGGGAGTTCCGGGAGTTATGGTAGATATAGAAGACACCATAAAAGGTTTTAAAATGATTTTAGATGGCGAAGTAGATTATTTACCCGAACAAGCGTTTATGAATGTGGGCACTATCGAAGAGGCCATCGAAAAAGGAGAAAAAATATTGGCACAAGTTAAAAACTAAAGAATGGAACTATATTTGGACGTGACATCATTTGATGAACAGTTGTTTAAAGGAAAAGTGAATAAGGTTTTGCTTCCCGGAACATTGGGTCCATTTACGATTTTACCCCATCACGCTCCGATTATATCGTCTTTGACTTCGGGTAATTTAGAATATGTAGACGACGAAGGGACCCATTCAATAAATATTCCCGGAGGTTTCGTGGAATACAGCGATGGTAAGGTTACAGTATGTATAGCTCAATTAATTTGATGAGGAAAATGGGGATAAAGAAATTAACAAAACGCAATGCAATTGTCGGGCTTGTTGCTTTGACGTTATTGTGTTTTATAGTCGGATTTTTAATATTACACTATTTATTTCCCCAAAATTATTTTAAACTTTATCCGCTCATCCCGATTTATTTTTTTCTATTAACCCTATTGGAAATAGAAATACTATCTAAATATAAGGAAAAAGAATTCGTGACAATGACAAACAAATTCATGCAATTAAAAGCAATAAAACTATTTATATCTTTGATGGTATTATTGTTGTACTGTTTTATCGTTGCCGAACAAACTTTTGCCTTCCTGATTACTTTTTTCCTTTTTTATATTATTTATTTAATTGTGGAAACGATTGTTTTTTATGCAAAAAATAAGTAGATATTTATTTTTCATAGTGTTGTTTTCGTTTTTTGCTTCTCAAAGTTCTTTTGCAAAAGAAACCAAAATAGATTTGGATTTGAAAGAATTTATATTTGGACATTTGGAAGACAGCTATGAGTGGCATATAACCAATATAGGGGATAAACGAATCTCCATACCATTACCCGTTATTTTGCATAGCAAACAAACAGGTTGGCATCTATTCCTATCTTCACAATTCAGAAAAAATAATGGAACATACAAAGGCTTCTCAATTGCACCCAAAGGCAGCAATTATGAAGGCAAAATTATTGAATACGATGCCTCGGGAATTGAAATTCGTCCCTTGGATTTATCATTTACCAAAATAGCTTGTTCTGTCTTTATAAACGGTATATTGTTAATTGCAATTATTTTATCGGTAGCCCATTGGTATAAATCATCGAATCATGTCGAAGCACCAAAAGGATTTGTCGGTTTTATGGAGATGTTTATTACCGCCCTTGTCAACGATATAATAAAACCGTCAATAGGTGACAATTATCGAAAATTCACACCTTTTTTATTGACTCTCTTTTTCTTTATATTGCTAAACAATATCATGGGATTGATTCCCATTTTCCCGGGTGGTGCAAATGTTACGGGAAACATCTCTATTACTTTTGTATTGGCATTTTGTTCGTTTGTTGCGATTAACGTATTTGGCAGTCGCGAATATTGGAAAGAAATCATCTGGCCCGACGTGCCGATATGGATGAAAGCACCTCCATTTCCGATACTCCCCATTATTGAGTTTTTTGGCATATTTATAAAGCCGTTTGCTCTGATGATACGTTTGTTTGCCAACATATTTGCGGGCATACGATTATTTTGGTATTATCATCACTGATTTTTATTACGGCAACTCTTGGATTTGCCATCAATGCAGGAATGACCATAGTGTCGATTCTCTTCAGCGTTTTTATGCTTTTCTTGGAATTGTTGGTGGCTTTTATCCAAGCCTACATATTTACGATGTTGTCATCAATGTTTATCGGATTTGCTCAGGAAAAAAAATAGAAATTCGTTATATTATAAATTAACCATTTAAAAAAATTAAAAACTATGTTACTTTTAGTATTATTACAAGCTGTTGTTAAAGCAGAAATTTACAGATTGGGAGCCACCATCAGCGCTAGCATTATCGCTTTTGCTGCATCTTTCGGTATCAGCAAAATCGGCACTCAGGCTATCAATGCTACGGCTCGTCAACCCGAAGCGGCAAACGACATTCGTACAACTATGATTGTTTCCGCAGCATTAATCGAAGGAGTTTCTTTATTCGGCGTAATTGTTTGTTTAATGGCATTTTTCTTTTAAAATTCACATTATATGTCTTTATTATTGCCCGATTCAGGGCTAGTGTTTTGGATGTTGATCTCATTCGGAATCGTCTTTGCGATATTGGCAAAATACGGTTTCCCCGTAATAATGCGTAAAGTAGAAGATAGAGAAGTCAAGATTAACGATTTTTTACAGAAAGTGAACAATGCGGAAACTATCTTGGCTGAACTAAAAACAGAAGGAGATAATTTAATATCAAAAGCCAAGGAAGAACAAGGACGTATTTTGAAAGAAGCGATGCAGAGGTATGAGAAGATAATCAAAGAGGCACAGGAAGAAGCCGAAAACATACTTCAGAAAAAATTAATGGAAGCCAATGAATTAATCCGTATCGAAAAAGAAAATGCCGTACGTGATATTCACAAACAGGTAACAGAGCTTTCGTTGAATATTGCAGAAAAAGTGCTTCTCAAAAAACTAGAAGACGAAAACGAACAAATTGAATTGATCAACCGTATATTAGAAGAATATAGCCCAAATTAATATTGAATCATGCACCTCGGATCACCCTCAATACGGTATGCAAAGGCTTTAATGGAATATGCCCTTGAACGAAATACGGAAAATATTCTGTATGAAGAATTTTCCATATTGGCGTACATTTTGAAAACAAATCGGGATCTTCGTGAGGTACTCGAAAATCCGCTTATTTCAAAAGACAAAAAACTAAAACTTATTTGCGTAGCAGTTGCCGGGAATGATTCTCCATCCGAAGATTTTATTCGTTCGATGAATCTCGTTCTACATCAAAAACGGGAACCGTATCTATTGTCTATCAGTTTAATGTATCTCGATCTATACCGACAATATAAAAATATTGTTCTCGTCAAGGTTATTACTGCTATTTCAATAGGTACTGAAATTGTCGAAAAAATTAGAACACAACTCATAAAGGAGCTGGAAACGCAAATAATGATGGAACAAATTGTAGATCCTTCCATCCAAGGCGGTTTTATTTTGGATTTAAATAATAATTATCGCTTTGATGCAAGTGTATCTACCCAATTAAAAAAGATTAGAAAACAACTTATTGAAAGTGATGCAAAAATTGTATAGGGAAATATGATGGAAAATATAAAGATAAGCGAAATTTCAGAAATTCTTCGCAAGCAATTAGAAGGCATTGACATGCAAGTCCAATTCNATGAAATTGGGGAGGTAATCGAGGTNAAAGATGGTGTTGTACATATTTATGGATTGAATAATGTGGGTGCCAACGAATTGTTGGAATTTGAAAATGGCATGAAAGCTATTGCTATGGATTTGAAAAACGACAGTGTAAGTGCCATATTGCTNGGATATACCGACAAGGTAAAAGAGGGTGATATTGTAAAACGAACGAAGCGTATCATTTCTATAAATGTTGGAGAACAACTATTGGGACGTGTGATTAATCCATTGGGTGAACCTNTAGACGGTGGAGAACCCATAAAAGGAGATTTAATAGAAATGCCTTTGGATAGGAAAGCTCCCGGCGTTATTTTTCGTCAACCTGTAAACCAACCTTTATATACGGGTTTAAAAGCAATCGACGCAATGATTCCCATCGGTCGTGGACAACGAGAATTAATTATTGGCGACCGACAAACGGGAAAAACGTCCATAGCAATAAATACCATTATCAATCAACGCAAAAATTTCGAAGAAGGAGATCCCATATATTGTATTTATGTAGCCATAGGGCAAAAATCGTCAACCGTAGCATCCATTGTACGTAATTTAAAAAAATTTGGCGCTATGGACTACACAACCGTTATTAATGTAGGTGCCGGCGAACCTGCTGCCTTACAATATATTGCTCCTTTCGCAGGAATGGCTATCGGGGAATATTTTAGAGATACGGGACGCCATGCATTGGTAGTTTTCGACGATTTGTCGAAACAAGCAGTAGCCTATCGCGAAGTATCACTCGTATTGCGAAGACCCTCCGGTCGTGAAGCCTATCCGGGAGATATCTTTTATCTCCATTCTCGCCTTTTGGAGCGTGCGGCAAAAATTATTGTACAAGAAGAAGTAGCCCGTAATATGAATGACCTGCCTGCGGATTTAAAGGATAAAGTAAAAGGCGGTGGTTCATTGACGGCCTTGCCGATTATTGAAACTCAGGCAGGAGATGTTTCATCCTATATTCCAACTAATGTTATTTCGATTACCGATGGGCAAATTTTTCTTGATACCGATCTGTTTAATCAAGGAATTCGCCCTGCTATTAATGTTGGAATTTCTGTTTCACGCGTTGGAGGCGATGCACAAATTGACGCAATGAAAAAAGTAGCCGGCACCTTAAAAATCGACCAAGCACAATTTAGGGAATTGGAAATATTTACCAAATTTGGCGGAGATCTGGATCCGGTAACAAAGTTTACTATCGATAAAGGGCAAAAAAATACTCGTCTATTAATTCAACCAAAATATACGCCTATGCCCATCGAAAAACAAATTGCAATTTTATATTGCGGCACACATGGATTATTAAAAGATTTGCCTTTGGAAAAAGTTACGGAGTTCGAAGACAAATTCTTGAAATTTTTGGAAGTCAATCATCAAGAAGATGTTTTAGATATATTGAAATCGGGAGAAATAAACGACAACGTAATAAAAATCATTGAAGAAACAGCCCGGTTGATAATTAAACAACTTTAATTATGCCCCCTTTAAAAGAAATCAAACATAGGATAGTATCCGTAAAAAATATTCAGCAGGTAACCTCAGCAATGAAGCTTGTATCGGCAGCCAAATTGCAAAGGAGTGGAAATGCTAT
>JGI24707J26582_10003528_pt1 | contig 11198 bp, 7 predicted proteins | sample BioPla1DNA1_FD_26582 | JGI IMG/M metagenome (IMG submission 26582) | reverse complement strand
TTATGGATGGATTATTTACAATTGCTCTGGCAATAGCTACTCTCTGCTTTTGTCCGCCCGATATTTCGTTTGGACGATGCTTAATGCGATCACCCAAATCAACCTTGTTTAATGCCGCCAAAGCCCTCTCTCTTCTCTCCTTTTTCGATAACCCGGCATAGACCATAGGAAGCTCAACATTTTCAAGAATCGTCATACGTGGTAGAAGATTAAAAGATTGAAAAACGAAGCCTATTTCTCTGCATCTGATTTCTGCCAGCTCATTATCAACCAGGCCTGATATATCCTTCCCGTTCAGGATATATCTTCCCGATGTCATTTTATCCAGGCAGCCCAATACATTCATAAGTGTGGATTTCCCGCAGCCTGAAGGTCCCATTATTGATACAAACTCTCCGGGCTTTATATCCAATGATATCCCTTTCAGGGCTGTCAATTGAATGTCACCAGTTGTATAAACCTTCTTAACATTTTCTATCTTTATCATTTCATATCACCTGCCAGTATAACTGCTGCTCCATCAGTAATGTTTTCCGGTGGTGTTGAGATTACTACATCTCCTTCCGACAGTCCATTTTTGATTTCCACTTCAGTATCGGATTGAATTCCAATAGTTACAGGTGTCAGCACCGCCATACCATCTTTGACAATAAATACACTGGTATCACCGTCTTTACCATATTTAAGACACTCAGTAGGCAGCATTAATACCTGCTTTGCACTTGCTATTAATATATCTGCATTAACATCGAAATTTATCTTCAAGTGCTCATCGGGATTTAAAATATCGATTTCGGCTTGAATCGTTGCATCGGCAGAACCCATAGCCATATCCTTTGATGCCACGGGTTCAATAAATGATACTCTTCCTTCATACGTATATGATTCGTATTTCAGAGTAACTTTCTGGCCAGTCTGTATTTTTGCAGCATCATATTTGCCAAGGTTAATAACCCCCTTAAGATTGTCAAGCTGCTGAACAACAAAAGCCGGTTGTGCCATACTTAAAGGAAGGGATTCGGTAGCGTTTACCTGAGTAACAACACCTTCAAATTCCGCTACAATTCCTTTCATTGCCTCGTTTAAAGTGTCAGTATATGTATCAAGCTGTAATTTTGCCAGAGCTATTGAATTATCCATCAGCATAATTTTTTCATCGCTGATTTCCTGTATACTCTTTCTTGCCTGTATTAAAGCCTGAAGATTTGCAATATCTTCCGGATCACTGCTGCCATCCAGAATAAAAATTTTCTCATCCAGTTCCTGAATTTCATCTTCAATATTTTTCTTCTGTTCCAATAGTTCAGCTTTATTCAGCAGTGCGTTCTCATACTGAATCTGCGCTTGTATAACGGCGTTTTCATAATCCTTAATATCGTAGGATAATAATACATCTCCTGCCTTAACCTTATCACCGACTTTAACATGTACCGTTTCTACAGTGTATTGAGCCTTACCCATATATTCTTTAGTATGTTTCGACTCTATCAATGCATTTATAGACAATACAGTTTCTATGTCACCTTTAGTAGCTTCGGTAACTCTTACAGGAAAAGGTTTCTCCTTGTTTTGACTATTCACAATTACTACGGTTAATATCAATATTACAGCAATGATAATTACAGTTATAATTCTTCTTTTCTTTTTCATGTTTTTGCTCCTTAAATACAGGTCTGAATTTCTTTAATCATTTCAATAACAAATTAATACTCTAATAAATTTATAAAATCCACTTGTCATAAATACAGTTTTAATGTATACTAAACTTTGCTTAAAGCACTTTGCGAAAGTGGTGGAATTGGCAGACTCGCTAGATTCAGGTTCTAGTGTCCGCAAGGGCGTGCGGGTTCAAATCCCGCCTTTCGCACCAATAGCGCTCTACAATAATAATTATTGCAGAGCGCTATTTATATTGTGTTATCTTACAACGATTGCAACTACTTTTCCGCCTTCGTTTAATGGCCTGTCTAAATATAAAGATACATTACCATTATCAAATCCTTTTTTTAGCTCATTAGGCGTTATTGCCTTCCAGCTTAAGTCACTGGTTAGCTTATAAATGGTCATGTTATTATGATAAGAATAAACCTTATCATTAATACGTATCCTGCTTGAATCAACAGCCTGTACTTCCCTTGAGCTATCAACGGAGGAAATTATTTCTTTAATTGAATCCACATTATTTTCATTCAGCTTAATTCTAACAACTGACCATAATGAAGCTGCCGTTCGGTTTCTTTCTGCATAAGTCATTGTCCTCCCGATGTAAGTCATCATTTGTCCATTAACCAATAGAGTATATTTTTCGGTAACAACATATTCGTTGCCTATCACGGACATGTCAGTAACCAATCCGTAAGCAGTATTTCTGCCTAAAGCATCATCAAGAAGCATTACATCAATATCCATAAAATCACCCGATTTATGAATGTATTTAACTGCTCCATCCATTATTCGGGTTTCACTTATATCATTAAATGAGATTACCGATGCCTCGATTTCATCGTTATATGTTTTTTCTATATTAAACAATACAGCACCGTCTGCAACGTAATCATTTCCAATCATTCGTTCATCCTTATTAATTTTATAACTTTTTAAGGCATTGTTATTTACTATTTGTAGTTCGACGGTATCATAGTCTTCTCCTGTTTTGATTATTTTATATAATGCTAGTTTTCCTTTTAAATGCAGCATTGATCTTTCAGATAGATAAGTTTCTTTTTCACCGTCTGCATGTAAAAGTGTAACATAATACTCTTTTTTATATTTACCAGAATCTATATAATCAACGGTATTTCTATTACTATTAGAAAATGCATTTAGAACTAATACATAATTTTCAGTTCCTTTAACAAAACTACTGATTATATCTACAACCTTACCATTATTCCCCAATACCAGTTTTACTGTTTCTCCAACTTGAATTGTATCTGAATTTTTTATTTTATATTTATTGAAGCTGGCATCCAATGTATAAGAATTACCATCTATCTCGATTATATCAGGAGACATTTTTGACGGAAGAATAGAAGTAATTTTACCTTTTATTGTATTTTCGTAAACTATTAAATAAGCATTTGTGTTCCAAATATCCGAGATTCTGTAGACCACATCATTGACTTCGATCTGGGATCCGGTTACATATTTACCTCCCCTATCTATGATAAGTCCGCTGTACTTTACTCCGAGAGAGATACCTACGTTACTTGCGGTAATAACCTCAGGATCAGATTTTATCGGGTCAAAGAGTGCACCGTATACGGGTTTTTGTCCATCATAGGCGATAATAACCGATGAATTTATCTCCAAATGTTGGCTTATATCACTATAATTAATAGTGCTTCCTTCATAATAATAAGGAACCCCTGCGGGTAATTTAACTTTTTCCCGGTTATTAGTCGTTACTGTTCCTGAAATAAATGATGATACTGAATACTCCTTATACTGATAATCTGTTAAGGAAGCATATTGTATATCGTTATCCTTAACATTGAAATAATACTGCTTTCCGGCTTCGGGAATGTTAACGCCTTCTTTTAAATAGAAATATCCCTTGTCGGTAACAATTTGCCTTTCATCGGCATTTTTATTTATAATACTGTTTTCAAGCACAATAGCTGATTTATATGACGAAACTGTATCAATAAATTTTTTATCGGTACCAAAAACTCTGGTTGAAAGCAGCCTGTCAAGCATGAGAGCAATTTGTCCCCTTGTAACATATGCAGAAGGGCTGTAATTAATTTTGTCAAGGATACCTAGTCCGTCAAGTTTTCTTAAATACTTTTCATTTGTGCTTCCTGGAAGGTATATATCGTCATATTTAAGCAACTTGCATAGTATCTCTGCAACAGAACTAAAGGTTACCTTTTCAGTGGGTGAAAATATATTGCCATTCTTTGCTTTCATGTAACCCGATCTTGCTGCGACATTGATATATGGATTTGACCATCTTGATGCCGGAACATCACCAAATAGGCTGGTATTTTTGTATAAATCAAGCTTATCCTGCTGCCCGTTAATCATTACCAGCACAACAGCAAGCTGCTCGCGGGTAACCGGTTCGGAAAGATACATTTTATCAGCATCAGTTTTTGAAAAGATGCCTAAGTCCATCAGTCTTTGCATACTTTTCTGCTCCGGGTCAGAATCGGCAAAAACCTTATTAACCGGTAAAACTAAAACAGATAATATTAAACTTATGGATAGAATACAACACAAAATTTTCTTCATTCTTCAGATACTCCTAACTGATTTATGTTTAATTTTAAAGTTTCATTCAATAATACTGAAAATATAATATATGTTTTTGTCTGATATAACAGAAAAAGAACTCACCTGAAAGGTGAGCCTTATAATCATTTACTGTCATGAACTGTCAGACTAATATGCAAACTTTGTAAATTAGCTTGAATATTAGTTTAACATCTTTACTCTCCAAATGCCGGAACGACACTTTCAACAAGATTGCTTACCATATCATGCAGAAAATCACCCTCCTGCAATTCTATCAAACAGAAAAATACAAAAATTATTAACCCCAAAACAACCATCAGAATGGCGGGAATAGCTTTTAATTTCTTAATGGACAATTTCAGGCTTAATGTGTAAATAAGCGTAGCAACAGAAACCGTGAAAAGGACAAATCTCTGTGCATCCTCAGTAAATCTGGGGTAATCATATGTTGGATGAACAAAGTATAAATAACCCCAAATAATTACTGCAACAAACATAATCAACCATAGCACGGTAAAAAACCATGGAAATTTTTTCTTTCCTGCAGGTGGAACCGGAGCTGCTTGCTGAGAATATGGCGCCTGTTGAGCCATTTGAGCCTGTGGAAAAGAAGGTTGCGGCTGATACTGCTGCTGTAGTACTGGTTGTTGCAGTGGTTGTGGTTGCACTTCTGGTTGTGATTGTACTTCTTCTTGTAATTGTAATTCTGGTTGTGGTTGTGGCTCTGTTTGTGTCTGAGCCTGGTATGTATTTGTTGGCTGAGGACCTTCGGTATAGCCCTCCTCTTCTGCAACAGCTTCTTCGCTTTTATCCTCTTGTTGAGATTCATCGCTGGAAAAATCGTTTTCACCGGCAACTTCAGTTTTCTCAGTCTCAGGTTCTGCGTCATTTAATGTTGTATCAGTATTTGGTTCCAGGTTATTATTCTCATCAGTAGCCGGTAACTCATTTTCCACTGGAACAACTTGCTTCTGTCCGCATTTATGGCAAAACACAGCATTTATGGAAAGCCCCGTACCACATGAGTCACAAAACTTTACATCACTCATTCTCATTACCTCCGACTGAATTTTCTGTCTACTTAATTAGCATTTTATCATTTTATTAAATCAGTGTAAAACTATTATTTCCCAAATATTTCAATCCTCAAATCCTGCCCTTAAATACGTAAACAATGAATACAATACAGATGAATCATCTTGCACCCTGATCGTAAGGTATACCCTCGGCTTTTGGTGCCTGTGAATTCTTAGAACTGAAAACCAGTACAATTAATGTTGCAATATAGGGTATCATCTTATAAAAATATCCTGTAATAGGGAGATTATTAAGCCAAGGTATAGATGAATAAGTGGCTGATATTGTTTTCATAAATCCAAAGAACAATGCGGCTCCTGCTATACGATACGGGTTCCACTGACCAAATATTAAAACTGCCAGAGCCAGGAAGCCATACCCGGCAACATTTGCGTTAAAATTAGTTGATGTTGTAACTACAAATATTAATCCGCCAAGACCGGCCAGCATTCCTGAAATAGCAACGCCTATATAGCGCATTTTATAAACGCTTACTCCCACAGCATCGGCGGCCTGAGGATGTTCACCGCATGCTCTTAAACGCAGACCAAATTTTGTTTTATATAGTACTACAGCTGAAATTATCAGGATAATAACTCCAAAATATGTTGTGATATAGGTATTTTGAAAAAACATCTCTCCAATAAGGGGGATATCTCCTAACAGCGGTACTTTTTCTATCCTGAAAGTATTTGTAAACTGAATCTGTTGAACACCTGAAGGCTGAATCATTCTTGCCATAAATATGGACAGAGCCGGTGCCAGCATATTCAGTGCAGTACCACTTATGGTCTGGTCGGCTTTCATATTGATAGCTGCATAAGCGTGAAGCATGGAAAAAGCTGCTCCGGAAATCATTGCAACAATAATAGCAAGAATCAGGAGTATCTGGCCTGAAAGATTATTCTGCATCATATTGATAAATAGAATGCTGCAAAATCCTCCCATTATCATTATTCCTTCAAGAGCAATATTAATTACGCCGCTTCGTTCGGTGAACATTCCACCGAGAGCAACAACCATAAGTGGTATTGTAAAGAACATTGTCTGTTGAATAAGGAAAAATATAGTGCTCATTAATTCTCCCCTGCCTTCCTGGCCTTTAGCCTTTGCAAAAGATTTCTGATTATCAATGCGAAAGCCGCAAAATAAATAATTATTGAGGTAATTATATCAATTATTTCAGGCACAAATCCTGATAACTGCATATAAGAACCCCCAACTGTTATATATGCTATAAAAAGTCCTGCAAAGAGAGCTCCGATAGGATGGGACATCCCGAGAAGCGCCACAGATATTCCCGTAAATCCTTCCGGTGCAATAATATCCTCAACATAAATGTATTTTCCGCTTCCGGCTAAATACAGAAGTCCTCCTCCTATTCCTGCCAATGCGCCTGAGATCAATAAGGAAAATACGATATTCTTCTTCGCATTAATTCCTGCATAACGGCTGGCATCATTGTTCAGTCCGCATGCTTTAAGCTCAAAACCAAAAGTGGTTTTATCCAGCAAAACATATATAAGTACAGAGATTATTACAGCAATAATAATTCCTCCATTAACGCTTGAACCGGGAAAGAGCTTATCCAGCCCTAACTTCGGAATATTTGCAGACTCGGCAACCGGCACAGACCTGTTGGTAAGCTTATGATATACAGTAGATCTGACCATCCAATTTACCAGATACATTCCAATATAGTTGGTCATAATAAAAGATATAACTTCGTTAACATTAAAGTATGCTTTAAATATGCCGGGCACAAGAGCCCAAAGTGCGCCGAATACCATTGATGTCAGTAATGCTGCAATCCAGTGAAATGAACCTAACGATTGAAGTTTAACACCAACCAGAACAGCTCCATAGGCTCCCATAATAAACTGCCCCGATGCTCCTATATTAAACAGGCTTGTCTTAAACGCAAATGCCACCGAAAGTCCTGTCATAATAATTGGAGTAGCATAATAAAAAACATTTCCTATATCTTTAGCGCTCTGAAGACTTCCGGCTATTATCCACAAAAAACCGTCGAAAGCCCTTGCAGGATTGCTTATTAACAGAATAATAATACCTGTAAATAAGCCGACCAGTATGGCTGTTATTGAGGAAATCGGTCCTGCAGCATTGGTAAGATCAGGCAGTAAGAATTTCTTTTTTACATTTTCTTTTTTCACAATGCTACCCCCCTCTTAGCTCCGGCCATATACAACCCTAATTCATTGTCTGTTATTTCTGAAGGCTTCACATTTGCGACTATCTCACCTTCATACATAACCAGTATTCTGTCGGCAAGCCTCATAACCTCTGATAGATCAAAGGAAACCACTAAAACAGCCTTTCCTTTATCACGGGCTTTAACAATTTCTTTATGCATATATTCTATAGCTCCGACATCAAGACCCCGGGTAGGCTGGACTGCAATAAGAATATCAGGATTCCGGCTTAATTCACGTGCGGCAATAGCCTTTTGCTGATTACCGCCGGACATGCTGCGGACTCTGGTTTTTGCACCTTCACTGCTTCTTATGTCATATTGCTCAATTAGTCTTTCAGCATGCTTTAATATTTCCGGTTTATTTAAAAATCCAAACTTCTGATATTTGTCTTCAAAATATTCCATTAGTATAAGATTTTCGGCAAGTGAATAGTCCAGAACAAGGCCCCATTTATGCCTGTCTTCCGGAATATGTGCTAATCCGTGTGTGTTACGGTAGCGTATTGGTTTTCGGGTGACATCCTCACCCTTGATTTTAATAATTCCGCTGTCTGAAGTAATTAATCCGGTAATTGCATAAATAAGTTCTGACTGGCCGTTGCCATCCACACCCGCAATACAGATAATTTCTCCCTCATGTACTTTAAAGCTCACATCTTTCACTACATCTTTCTTTGAGCGGTCACTTCTTACAGTAAGCTTTTCAACTTCGAGGACAGGCTTTCCAGGTTCTTTATACTCTTTTTCAACATCGAGTATAACCTTTCTTCCGACCATCATTTCGGACAGGTCCTCAACAGTGACATCAGATACATTGACCGTTCCTATGGATTTTCCCAGTCGCAGTACAGTACATCGGTGAGCCACCCTTTTTATTTCTTCAAGCTTATGAGTTATGAAAATTATTGACTTGCCTTCTGCTGCAAGACTTTTCATAATATCCATAAGCTCATCAATTTCCTGTGGTGTCAAAACGGCAGTCGGCTCGTCAAAAATCAATATATCATTGTCTCTATACAGCATTTTAAGGATTTCTACTCTTTGCTGCATACCTACTGATATATCTGATATTAATGCATCAGGATCCACTTTTAAGCCATACTTCTCAGATAGTTCCATTACCTTTTTTCTGGCTTCATCCATCTTAAGAAAACCATTTTTAGTAGTTTCTACACCCAAAATTATGTTTTGTAATACAGTAAAATTATGCACTAGCATAAAATGTTGGTGTACCATTCCAATTCCCAGAGAATTGGCCATTTTAGGACCCGAAATCTGCACATTTTCACCGCGGAGCATTATACTACCGCTTTCAGGCTTATACATACCAAACAGTACACTCATAAGTGTACTTTTGCCGGCACCGTTTTCACCCAACAGAGCATGGATTTCACCTTTTTTTATTTGTAGTGTAATATCGTCATTTGCACGGATTCCGGGAAAATCTTTGACGATATTTCGCATCTCTATAATATAATCCAAGGCATATCACTTCCTTGTATTTTTTATCCAGTGTTAAGTATAAATAGTTGGAGGAATATCACAGGAAGGCACCATTTCGGCACCTTCCCGATAAAGAAATATTCATTTAGTCTTTAACTTCTGTTATATTGACATATTTCAGACCAAGTTCAGTGACACCGATATCACTTTTATTGTTAATATCATATTTCTTGTCCTGAACCGCTTTTAGAAGAGTATTATAATCATTCATACTGAATTTACGCCATCTTGCATTTTCCATAGCAAGGCCGACACCGTCATTGGATGCATTAAGAACCCATGTGGTTCCGCCTTCCCATTTATTATTGTAATATGCTTCAAGAGCTTGATAAACTGAGTTTGACAACATCTTCATAGCAGATGAAATTACTGTTTCAGATTCAGCATACTGGTCAACGTCAACACCTATAACAAATTTTCCTCCTGCCGCTTCTGCTGCTGCCATTACTGAGTTACCAACCGCACCACCGCAAGCAAAAATAACTTCTGTACCTGATTTATACCAGCCGGCTGCCCTGGCCTGACTTTCAGGAGTAGCTACAAAGTCGCCGGAGTAGTTGTACATTAAAGAAACAGATCCTTCAGCAAGGTTCAGTTCTTTAGCTGCTGCCTCTGCCCCCTGTGCAAAACCATGCCCGTACCGGATTACTGCGGGAACCGCCATACCTCCNTGGAAACCCAGCTTGGTGAAACCGTCTTTAACAGCTGCGTATCCTGCCATAAAGCCAGCTTCTTCCTCAGCATACAGGATAGGCTGCACATTTTTCTCTGTATGATAAGTCTGATAGTCTTCAGTATGGGGCTCACCATCAAGAAGGACAAACTTCACTTCGGGATATTTTGTCTGTGCCTCATAAATAGGAACTTCAAAAAGAAAGCCCGGTGTTACAATTACTTTGGCACCGCCCTTAATTGCAAGGTCAATTGACTCGAGATATGCTGCGTTTGTACCTTCGCTGGGCTGATAATACTGGTATGTCTTTTTGTGTTCTTCAGCATACTTTTTTAGACCTTCCCAGGAACCCTGGTTAAAAGATTTGTCGTCAATAGTGCCTAAATCGGTAACAAGAGCGAGTTCATATCCGCTTTTACCTAAACCGCAACCAACAAACATAGTCAGAACAAATGATAAAACTAAAATGAGTGATAGGATCTTTTTCATAAGAATTCCTCCTTGAAAAAAATGTTTAAAGTTTATTGTTTTGAAATGAGCACGTGTTCTATAAAACACTATATAATGGTTTTTAAAAAAAAGCAAACATAATACAATAAATGAATATTTATACACGTTTCTATCCATTATCATTGCATATTGCTTAATTTTATAAAGCTGATTTCCGGCCTGTTAAAAAGTCTGATATTAATTTTTGAATATCCAAGCCCACGATTTACAATCATCCTGGAATCTCCGCTTTCAAACAACCCCGCATCATATTTTGGAAAGAATATTTTCTCAGGAGAGAAAAGACCTCCTAAAAAAGGAATTCGAACAACTCCTCCGTGTATATGGCCTGAAAGTGTTAAGTCTGCTCCCCATGACACATATTCTTCAAAATATGCAGGATTATGCGCCAATAAAATATTAAACTCCTTCGGGGATTTGCCCAATACATTTTCAATATAGGATTCGGTTAAGGACAAATTCTCGTCATATGGCTCAATGTCCCTTCTGGAATAGTGATATAATTCCGGTGTCAAACCAAATATGTTTATTGAGTCTTCCCCGTTATTTACTTTAATTTTTTTATTATCTAATAATATTGCGCCCTTTTCTGTAATTTTATTTATATAATTTAAAAATCTATTATTGTCACTGTAACTTGTAAGCTGCTCTGCAATTTGTTCATGGTTTCCCAAGCACATGTAAATCGGGCATGCTTTATCAAAATGATCCAAAAACTCAAAAAAAGCGCCTTCATCAAATATTGTAGAACTCATCATATCTCCTGTAATTAAGAGAATATCAGGATTCAGTGATTTTATCTTTTTTGCAAGACCAATATTCTCCATCCCGAAGGTTTTCCCGTGCATATCACTTATCTGGACTATCCTGTACCCATCAAAACTCTCCGGTAAATCTTTATAAGTAAGTTCATAACGGGTTATCTGAAGGGTATGGTTTTGCCAGTAATAGAATACTAATATAAAAACCAGAATAAAAGTT
>JGI24707J26582_10003525_pt1 | contig 11204 bp, 9 predicted proteins | sample BioPla1DNA1_FD_26582 | JGI IMG/M metagenome (IMG submission 26582) | reverse complement strand
CGTTATCCGCGGAAATACGGCTGAGCGGCGGCAGTCCCGCCTCTCGTTCCGCCAACACAGAAGAGAGGACATCCCACATCTCCGCATGGAGTTGCGTCACCTCCGTATCGTCGGCAGAGGCATCCTGCAACCACTCGGTGATGAGAGCCTTAAACTGACGGAGCTTTTCATTCATATCGCACACACCTCATTCGGTCATCTAATTCGCATTCTATTGTCTCACAAAAGAGGGCGGTGCGTCGTGTGAATCCGCCACAAGTTTTGTAATTATGTCACGTATGGATTTTGTGTGGAGTCCCGGATTTAGCAAGTTACAAATATATACAAGTCGGTCGAAGCGGCGCAGTTGTTTGAAGCTATAGCTGATATCGTATTCTGCAATCTTTCTGCTTGCTTTTCTTGACTCCGCCTTTGTTCTATATAAATACCTTTTCAAATTTGAATCAGTGTCATAAAAAATGCTGAAAAGATTGCAAATCAACTGTTTCAGTAAATTTATATCGCACACTGATAATCCTTAATTTTTGAATTCTCGAAGTCATCCGATGAAGGCAAACTTGACAAACTTGTCATAAAATTAGATTATTAATTTGTAGAGAAAGTAGAGGAAATCGAAATAACCGATATTCTGTTTACAGGAGGTGTCTTTCCCATGAAAATGAAAAAAATGCATTTGATTATCAACGGAGTCCAGCGAATTCTCGTTGTGGATCCTGATAAATCACTTGCCAGCGTACTGCGTGAGCAGCTGTTGCTCACCGGCTGTAAGGTAGGATGTGAAGCGGGACAATGCGGAGCGTGTACGATCGTTTTGAACGGTAAGGCAGTACGCTCATGCATTCTCAAGATGAGCCGTGTTCCCGACTTCTCCGTCATCGAGACGATTGAAGGTATCGGCACTCCTGACGATTTGCACCCTCTGCAAGTCGCTTGGATGGCACACGGATGTGCTCAGTGCGGCTTCTGCTCGCCGGGCTTCATTATGTCCGCCAAAGTCCTCTTGGAGGAAAATCCCGATCCGACGCGCGAGGAAATTCGCCGTTGGTTCCAAGTACACCGCAACCTCTGCCGCTGCACCGGCTATAAGCCGCTTGTAGACGCTGTCATCGACGCCGCGAAAGTCATGCGCGGTGAGCTCAAGAAGGAAGATCTCCTGTTTGAGCCGAAGGACAACAAAATCATTGGAACAACGTATGCTCGTCCGTCCGCAGTCGCGAAAGTGACGGGAACATGCGATTACGGCGCAGACGTCGCGCTGCAGATGCCGGAAGGCACGGCGCGCCTCGCTCTCGTTCAGGCAAAAGTGCATCACGGTCTCATCAAGGGCATCGACTTTGAAGAGGCGGAGAAGATGCCGGGCGTGTACAAAGTCATCACGCACAAGGATGTCAAAGGAAAGAACAGAATATCCGGCCTGATCACGTTCCCGACGAACAAGGGAGACGGATGGGATCGCCCGATTCTCTGTGATGAGAAAGTATTCCAGTACGGCGACGCGATCGCGATCGTAGCGGCCGATACTCTTGAAAACGCAAAAGCGGCAGCGGAGAAAGTTGTCGTCGACATTGAAGAGTTGCCTGCCTACCTTGACGCGATGAGCGCCATGGCGGAGGACGCTATCGAGATTCACCCCGGAACGCCCAACGTCTACTTTGAAATCAATACGATTAAGGGCGATGAGGTGGAGCCTATCCTTGAGTCGGCACCGTACGTCGCCGAAATCAATTCGTTCTGCTCGCGGCAGCCTCACTTGTATCTTGAGCCAGACTGCGGCAACGCCTACATCGATGAAGAGGGCAGACTGACCATCCACTCGAAGAGTATCGGACTTCACCTCCATCATGCGATGATCGTCGCCGGTATCGGCATTGAGCCCGAGAAACTTCGCCTCATCCAGAACCCCGCCGGCGGAACATTCGGATACAAATTCTCGCCGACGATGGAAGCGCTGCTTGGCGTCGCCTGCCTCGCGCTCGACGGACGTCCGTGCTCACTCGTCTACGATATGTACCAGACGATTACGTACACGGGCAAGAGGTCTCCGGGCTTCATGAATATCAAGATGGCTGCCGACGAAGAGGGCAAGCTGCTCGCGATGTGGGGCGATAACATTATGGATCACGGTCCGTACTCCGAGTTCGGAGACTTGTTGGCGATGCGTTTCTCACAGTACACGGGCGCGGGATACGACATCAAGAACATCCGCAACAAAAACCAGGCCGTCGCGACGAACCATGCGTGGGGCTCAGCGTTCCGCGGTTATGGGTCACCGCAATCGTTCATGGGCAGTGAAGTCTGTATGGACGTTCTCGCGGAAAAGATGGGCATCGACCCGTTCGAGTTGCGTTACCGCAACATTTACCGCCCGGGCGCGACGACGCCGACAGGACAAGTTCCCGATGTCTACTGCCTAGAGGATATGTACAACAAGGCGCGGCCGTACTACGAAGAGGCGAAGGCACGTTGCGCCGAGCTGAATGCGAAATCGGACGGTCGCTACAAGTATGGAGTCGGCATCTCGCAAGGCATATACGGTTGCGGGATTGACGGACCCGACTCATCAGCCGCCAATGTCCAGCTGAATCCCGACAACACGATCACCTTGTTTGACTCGTGGGAAGACCATGGGCAGGGAGCCGATATCGGATCGCTGTCGATGGCGCACGGCACATTGCGCGAAGCCGGATTCAAGCCCGAAGATATCAAGCTTGTGAAGAACGACACGGCGCTCACGCCCGCATCAGGACCTGCCGGCGGCAGCCGTTCGAACGTCATGGTCGGTAACGCCATCGTCACCGCTTGCCGTATGCTCGTCAACGCGATGAAACGCGAAGACGGTACATACCGCGACTACGACGCGATGATCGCCGAGAACATCCCCGTTTACTATGAGGGAACGTGGGTTGCATCCGCCAACACGGGCTGCGACCTCGAGACGGCGCAAGGAGCTCCGTTCTGCATCTACATGTACGAACTCTTCATGCCCGAAGTCGAAGTCGACACGGAGACGGGTAAAGTTCGCGTCATCCGCTTCACGACCGTACCCGACGTGGGCACGATCATCAACCGCAGCGTTGTCGACGGTCAGATCTACGGCGGTCTCGCCCAGGGTATCGGATTAGCTCTTACCGAGGACTTCGAAGACTACAAGAAACATACATCACTCTTGGGCTGCGGCATTCCGTACATCGAGGATGTTCCCGACGAGCTCATCGTCGATTACGTCGAGACGCCGAGACCGCTCGGACCGTACGGTGCGGCAGGCTGCGGAGAAGCGCCGCTGACGGCGCCTCACCCCGCGATCCTAGGTGCTATCTTCGACGCAACGGGCGCTCGCATCACGAAAGTTCCGGCGAAACCGGACGTCGTTCTTGAGGCGCTCAAAAAAGTAAAATAAGACACCGATATTTGGAGGAGATGATCTTCTCCGAATAGCTAAGCAGATGTCCTACAAAGTGTAGCAAGGCGGGATCTGACGAGCGGATCCCGCTTTGTCTCGCTGGAGTTATTTCATTGAATATATTGCCGCTGCAATCTTCTTCGCACCGCTGTTTGGAGCGTGTGAAGAAGCGATTGTTATGCGATAGAATGAGAACTATGGGAGGTGTTTATGAAAATGTTCGATCAAGACAAACTCCTCGAGTTGGAATCTCTCTGTGTACAAGAGCAACCTCCTGCCGCGATGGCGGCCTGTCCTCTTCACGTAGAGTGCAGAGCGGTTTGTCAGGCAGTTGCCGACGGAAAATATGACATCGCGCGCTCCGCTTATACGAAGACAGTTCCCTTACCGCATATTCTTTCCCATCTCTGTGAAATGCCCTGTGCGTCTTCATGTATCCGTAAAGAGTACGGCGGCTCGATTAATCTTCGCGGCGTTGAATGGGCGGCGATGCAATTCGGCAAACAGTTACCGAGACGTCGTCTGCCGATGCGAAAAAGCGGTACGGCGGCGATCGTCGGCGCCGGACCGTTCGGATTGACGACGGCGCTGGAGCTCGCGAGAAAGGGTTTCTCCGTTACCGTTTATGAGAAAAATGAGCGCGCCGGAGGCAGCCTCCTCGAAGCGAATCTCCCGATAGAGGCGATCGACGAGGACATGAAACAGTTCAGAGATGAGGATGTGACGTTTTGTTTCAATGAGTACATCGATGACCTCGGTACGCTGTCAGACTTCGACGCCATCTTGTTGGCGACTGGAAGCGCTAGAGACGATTCCGATTCCGTGACGATGATCACGTCAGACGACGGCATATTCTCGGGAGGAGATTTTCCTTCTCTCATCGAAGCGCTCGCCGCGGGAAAGCGCGCCTCAAATACGATTAACCGGTATGTCAAGCGAGTGTCGATGACGGCGGCGCGCGGCGATGAGATGAAACGCACGACGAGCCTCTACGTCGAGACACAAAAGATCTCTTTCACGCCGCCGAAAACGGAGGCGGTGACAGATCGTGAGAGTGCTGAAGCAGAAGCGTCACGCTGCATTCAGTGTGAATGTATGGAATGCGTGAAAGCTTGTGCGTTTATGGCGCATTACAAGCGCTACCCGAAGCTCTATCTTCGCGAAGTCTACAATAATCTCGCCATCGCCATGGGCGACCGTATTTCAAACACGCTGATCAACTCGTGTTCTCTCTGTGACCAGTGCGCGGCTGTTTGTCCGCACGGGCTCAATCTCGGCGAATGGATCCAGACGGCGCGCGAGATTATGGTCAAAACGGAGAAAATGCCTCCCTCTGCTTTTGAGTTCGCGGTCGATGACATGCGGCAAGCGAATGGCGTGTCGTCCTTTTTTGTAAGACACCAACCGGGCATGGAGGCAAGCCGCTATCTTTTTTTCCCCGGTTGTCAACTCGGAGCGTCGGCTCCCGACATTGTCAGGAAAACGTACGATTATCTCTGCGGTTCACTTGAGGGCGGTGTTGCTTTCATGCACGGCTGTTGCGGCATCATGGCGAAATGGGCGGGGGAAACGGAACTCTTCGAAGAGACAAAGGCGATGCTGAAGAACGAGTGGGAGGCGCTCGGTTGTCCGACCGTCATCGTCGCCTGTTCAACATGCCGCAAATCGCTCGCAGATATCATAGACGATGTGCGCGATGTGTGGACGGTTCTGTTAGAGACGGGTATACCCGATACGAACAGGGATCTTCCCGTGACGATTCATGACGCATGTGGCGCACGCGATCAGGAAGAGACGCGCTATGCCGTAAGAGAACTGCTCTCTCGGCTCGGATGTCGCGTTCAGGAACCGAAGTATTCAGGCGAGGAGACGCCTTGTTGCGGGTACGGAGGTCTTGTTCAATTCTCGCATATCGACGTGGCAAACAAAATGACGGAGTTCTGTCTCCGAGATGTCGACGAGACGAGGCTGACGTACTGTATGGGGTGTCGCGATCGATTCAGCAAAGCGGGCGCTCGCGCCGTACATCTGCTCGAGTTGATCTTCGGCACGAATACCGGCGAGGAACGCGCCCCCGGTTATTCTCTGCGACAAGACAATCGGGCCTTGCTCAAGCGTACAATGTTGCGCGATTTGTGGCATGAGGAACAGGAGGAGGAAGATAGATTGATTTTGATTTACGATGACGATCTCGGCGAACTGCTTGAGAAGAGATTGATCCTCGAAGAGGATATTCGCGAGGTAATTGAAGAAGCCGAGGCGACGAGCCGCTTTATCGAGGAGGTCAAGTCGGGACTCCGTATCGCGTACAAGCAGATCGGCCATGTTACCTATTGGGTGTATTACGCACCTGAAGGCGAGGCGTGGCGCGTCAAGCGCGCATATAGCCATCGGATGGAAATCCGGTCAGATCAGGGGGTGTGATGATGTCTGAAGTGAAGTACCACGAGGTATTCGACTTATCGGAAGGTGAGCTCTGCTGCGGACTTTGCAACGTCCCGCTCGAAAACGGCCCGATCACCCTCCGTTACATGGGAAATGACTTCCCGATCTTAATGCCGAAATGTCCGATCTGTGGACTTGGTTTAATTCCCGAGGAGCTCGCGACGGGAAAAATTCTCGATGTCGAGCGTGCGCTGGAAGACAAATAGTAGTTACAATGAACGATTTCTATGCAAGCGAGGAGTGGCGGGCGTTTGATCTCGGGCATCCGGGCGGAGCTGAGTCGACGAAAAAGCTATTGTCAAAGGGTAATGTCACGTGTGATGACCGTATACTCGATCTTTGTTGTGGAGCGGGGGAGAGCGTGAGAGTTTGCGCAGAGTTAGGATTTGACGTTTGTGGCGCCGACCGTGCCTCTGTCATCGAATATACGCGCAAAAACGATCCTGATCACCGCTATCGCGTATGGGAAACGTCGGAAGAAATGGGGGCGAACCTTCCTTATGAGGACGGTTCGCTTGACGTTGTGCTCTGTGAGTGCAGCCTTTCATTACTGAAAGATAAGGCAAGTGTCGTAAATGAAATACATCGCGTTTTATCACGTGGCGGAAGGTTTCTCATTTCTGACGTATATGACGGGATTCCACCCGACTTTGAGGGATTCCGACGCGTATGGTGGGAAGATGCGACGGACACGCTGCGTACGTTCATCGCCTCTTGGATATGGGAGACGGGGACGGCATTTCCGTCTCCATCGTGTCGAGGAGGAACAAAGTATTTTCTCGGCGTGTACGAAACGGTCTAGCGGTATCATATCGAAAACGATTGATGTGCGCTGTAATATCGCTGTATGAATGATCGTAGCGATTCTCCAGAAGGGGATGTCATCATTAAAAACGGCCAAGAGCATGACGGCATGATGTATGGAGGACAGTATGGATTTCGATAAAATGGTTTTTGAAATGAGGCGCCAAGGTTTCAAGTGTGCGCAGATTATGGTGAAAGTAGCGCTTGAAATCGACGGTAAGAATAACCCCGATCTCCTCCGTGCGATGTCGGGACTCAATACAGGTATGGCTGAAACGGGCGGAGCGTGTGGCGTTTTGACCGGCGGCGCCGCGGCGTTAGGTTATTTCACCGGTCGCGGTGAGCCTAACGAATTACCGCACGAGCGCGCGACGGAGATTGTAGCAGCTTATGTTAACTGTTTTCGAGAAACGTACGGAACGGATACTTGTTATGGACTGATCGGCGGTGATTTTTCCCGTTGTCCTTCGATATGCCCCGGTGTCATACAAGCGGGGTATGAAATGTTGATTGAAATCATTACGGAATACGAGATCCTCGAGTCATGATCGCGGTGAGCATTATGGTGAGGTCGATTAGTCGGATATACGCATGTAAGTAGATGATGGATGAGCGAGCATACGTTTAAGTGTCATGGACGGTGCGAGGCGGCTTACATAGGATAGCTCAGCATGTGAAAACACGTAGTGCGAGCTGCTGTAGAGGCGGCTTGCGCAGGAAAGTCCAGCGTGTGAAAGCCGAAGTTTGAGCTGCGGTGCGAGGCGGCTTACACAGGAGAAACTAACGTGTGAAAATGCGTAGTTCGAGCGGTGATAGAGGCGACAGAAATGAAAGAGAGTGGATGATGAAGGATCAAATTGTAAGGCATGTGTTGAGCGAGACGGAGAGTGTCTGCCCCGTCTGTCTCAAAAAGATCAAGGCATACCGCGTTGCGGAGGGCGGGAGCGTATGGCTCGAAAAGACGTGTCCAGACCATGGCGGCTTTTGCGTTGAGGTATGGGGCGATCACGTTCCGTACGAAGAGTGGAATCGTGTAAAAAAACCATCTGTTCCTGTGAACCCTGCAACGACCTTTCAGCGGGGATGTCCCTACGATTGCGGGTTATGTCCCGATCATCGTCAGCACAGTTGCTGCGTTCTGCTCGAAATCACGGAACGCTGCAATCTCAAATGTCCAGTCTGTTTTGCGTCAAGCGGTAGGGAGACCGCTGATCCGCCGATTGGGGAGCTCATGGAGACGCTCGCCGATCTTTTGACGCGCGGCGGGCCGTTGAACATTCAACTCTCGGGCGGTGAACCGACGGTGAGAGATGACTTGCCGGAGATCATAAAGCGTGGAAAGGAGATGGGGCATCCGTTCTTCCAAGTTAATACGAACGGATTGCGCCTCGCAAGCGAGCCGGATTACGCTCGATTACTCGCCGATGCGGGACTTGACTGTGTATTTCTGCAGTTCGACGGAGTATCGGACGATGTCTATCGAAAGATCCGTGGGCGCGATCTTCTCTCGGAAAAAAGGACAGCGATAGAGCGGTGCGAGGAGGCGGGAATCGGTGTCGTGCTCGTTCCGACTGTTTGTGCCGGCATAAATACACATGAAATCGGGGCGATTCTCGATTTTGCCGTGGAAAATATATCAGCCGTTCGCGGAGTGCACTTTCAGCCGATGACGTACATGGGACGCTATCCGGAAGGAGCGCCTGTTCGTCGTTTTACGCTATCGCATTTGTTATACGAGATTGAAAAACAGATGGACAGTCGCATGAAGAGGACCGACTTTTCACCGGGTGGTGCGGAAAATGCGTATTGCTCGTTTTCCGCTTCTTATTTTGTCAATCCTGACGGAACGTTGAAGACTAAGACAGATCCTGCCGCTTGCGGTTGCGGCTGCGGAAGTCCGATCCCTGAGGCGGCAGACCGCGCGCGACAAGCGCGTGCCTACGTTGCGAAGGCTTGGAAAGGCGCCGGCAGGAAGAAGATTGATGTCGGTAAAATGAGTATCGGAGGTAGCGTTTCGGCGAAACGTCTGACCGATACGTCGTCACTCGACAATTTCCTCGAGAATTTTCAGAGAAGACAACTCGCTGTCTCGGCGATGTATTTTATGGACGTGTGGAATCTCGACCTCGACCGACTTCGCGACTGCTATATCCACGTCGCCGACGGCAAGCGGTTAATTCCGTTTTGCGCGTATAATCTCACCGCCCAAAACGGCAAGACGCTATATCGGCGTTGAGCAGTATGTCTTTAGGGATAATGCGAACAACCTTGGATCAGTGGATCCGCGAAAAGCACGGATTCGATACCGATGATCGGCAAGCGATTGAATCGTATCAGCTTGCCCGGATACGTGCGGTGATCGATTACGCGAAAGCTCAGTCTTCATTTTATCGTCGCTTGTACGAGGATTGGGCTGTACCCGAATCGTTCGATGCTTTCTCCCAGTTCCCGATGATCGATTCCGGAGATCTCGTGCAACACGGGCTATTAATGCTTTGTGTCAAGCAAAGCGAGATCTCGCGGATCGTAACATTTGAATTTCCTCAACGAGGCGCCCCGGAGGAGTTAACGACAATGCGGACTTCCGGAACGGTAGAGTCGCCAAAACGCATCTATTTCACGCGTGAAGATATCGAGCTGACGCTCGATTTTTTTGAGCACGGGATGAAGACGCTGTGCCGACCGGGCGAACGTGCTCTTATTCTTTTTCCGGCAAAGACTCCCGACAGCGTGGGGGCGCTTTTATCGGAGGCGCTGACGCGACTCGGACTTACCGTGCATTGCGAAGATTGCGAGACGGCCGTCGCTCTACTCCGCGAAATTCCGGTTGATGTTGTTTGCGGTTCCGCATCTTACCTTATGGCGGTGTCGAAACGAACAGAGGACACTCGTGTTCGCGCTGTCCTGAGTAGTAGTGAAAGTCTTTCCTCGGAGGACAGACAAAGTCTGGAGCGCGCTTGGCATTGTCAGATTTTCGATCATTACGGCATGACGGAGACGGGGCTCGGAGGCGCCGTCGAGTGTGACGCGCATTGCGGGATGCACATCCGCGAGAACGATCTCTACTTCGAGGTCGTTGACGGCGAAGGGATGACGGTCCCGGACGGCGCGATGGGGGAACTCGTCGTTACGACGCTGACTCGGCGTGGGATGCCTTTTATCCGTTATCGGACGGGAGACAACGCGATTTTAACAGGCGAACGGTGTCCGTGCGGCAGCCTTTTACGCCGTATTCTTTACGTCAAACGAAAAGATTCAGGGGCGCTTTGCGCTAATTGATCAAATTTCCTGTGATCGCGTCATCCGTTTGATATACTTAGACTAATAGTCTCGATGACGACGCCTTAACTGTTGTCGCGAGACAGTCTTAATCGCTTGCCGTGAGGCGTGTAAGGAGTTTTCGATGGTAGAAAAAACTGAATATTATTCGTCTTCCGACGGCAGGACGGATATCTACGTAGCGGTGTGGGAACCTGGAGGTGAACCCGTCGCACTGCTGCAGGTTGTGCACGGCATGGCGGAATTTATCGATCGTTATGATCGTTTTGCCCGTGTGCTGGCTGAACACGGAATTCTCGTCGCGGGCAATGACCACTTGGGACACGGCTATTCCGTGAAGAGTAAAGATGATTGGGGATACTTTGCAGACTATCACGGAAACCGTTGCGTGCTTGAGGATATGCGTTCGCTGTACGGCATCCTGAAAAGCCGCTACCCCGAAACGCCTTGTTTTATGATGGGGCATTCGATGGGGTCTTTCCTTGTGAGACAGTATCTCCACGTCTATCCGGCAGACAAGCTTGACGGCGTCATTTTGACGGGAGTCGGCATGCAGCCGAAGGCCTTGATCGCGACGGCTCTTACTTTGGCGAAATTATTGCGACGTGTTCAGGGTAAGCGTCATCGGAGTCAATTGCTCACCGCGATGGCGCTCGGCAACAACAACCGCTTTTTCAAGCCGAATCGCACGCCGTGTGACTGGCTGACACGCGATGAGGCGATCGTCGACGCATATGTGGCCGATGAGCGCAATCAATTCAAGTTTACGACGGGCGCTTTTGTCGACATGTTTACCGGCTTTTACTCGCTTTACGATAAAAAGAATCTCGCGCTCATGGACAGGGCGACGCCCGTCATGATTGCCAACGGCGACCACGATCCCGTGGGCGACATGGGGAAGGCCGGTCCTAAGCTGTATGATCAGTTCAAAGACCTCGGCTTTGACGATGTCGTCATGAAACAGTACGAGGGTGCCCGACACGAGATCGTCAACGAGATTAACAACGATGAAGTCGATCGCGACATCATCGACTTCATCCTTTCACGAGCAGAAAACGCTGCGTCCGTCGAAGCGTGAAGGCTGTAAGACAAGAAACATTTTAGACGGTAGGCGCGAGCGGAAAACGCTGCGTCCGTCAAAGCGTGAAATGACTGTAAGACAAGAAGCATGTTAGGCGGTAGGCGCGAGCGGTGACGGTGTCGCCCGTGCCGCGGTATCCGCCGTAAAGAAATAACAACCGAGGGGATTATATGGCTCGTTATTTACCTGAACCTT
>JGI24707J26582_10003521_pt1 | contig 11210 bp, 13 predicted proteins | sample BioPla1DNA1_FD_26582 | JGI IMG/M metagenome (IMG submission 26582) | reverse complement strand
GTTGTAGAAACTATAAATGATTGGGATACTTGGAAATGGTTTAAGACTAACAATCTTGAAGCAAAAGCATTATCCGATTTATTTAACAAGACTGGAATTGAATATTTTATTCAAAAGTTCCGTAACAGCTTTGAAGTAGTTAATGATGTTGATAGAAGCTTGTTAGCCGCATTTGAAAGAAAATATTTATGTTCAATCGAGCCAAAGATTATGGAATCTGCTAGACTAATGGTTTTAGATGTAGGAGTTGATTCTCCTGTTATTAGAAAAGTGAAATGTGTGCAAGTAACTGAGCCAATATCAGATCTAGCAGAAGTATTATATGAAAATAAAATTGATACAATATTATGTTTCTTTCAGGATACTGTTAGTATACGAACTCGCGACGAAGATGTACATGCTGGCTTTTTTGCCAGGAAAATGGCTGGTGTAAATGGGAGTGGGGGAGGTCATAAAGGAGCTGGAAGCTTTGGTATTAATAAATCAAATTATTGGTTGCTTCAAAAATATTTAGAATTAAGATTTACCGAATAGGAGGGGGAATAATTATGTCGGACAAAAGAAAACCAGAAATTGATTACGTTTTAAAGATTTGTAAGTTTTTATGTCAAATACATCCAGAATTGTTTGAGCTTAAAATTTATGTGCACCCAGTTTATGGACAGAAAACATCTTTAAAATTTATACGAGAAGATAAGTTTGTAGATATAGAAAATATTGTTAATTGTAATATTGACATTCAAAATAATTGTTTGTTTATTAAAACAGAATTTCCAATGCAAACTTTTAATTATAATAATATCGTTAAAGACGAGACGGTGGTGTAATAAAATGCAAATAGACCCAATGCTTTTTTATCAAAAAATACAGGAGTACGTTGATTGGAATTTAGAAAATCTATATAAAAGTAAAGACGACGAACTTTTATATAGATTTATAAAAACAATTTTAGGATTTAGTATTCCAAGAAATAAAGTGTGCGAGAATCATTGTGCTCCTATGGATTTTATTGCAGACTCGTTTTTTGACAGAGTTTCCAAATTATTAGTTGTCGCTAATAGAAATGGGGGTAAAACTCAAAATTTTGGAATACTTAATGCTCTAGATGGGATCTGCAAAAAAGGATGCGAAATAGCTTCTGTTGGAGCTATAGAGGACCAGGCTAAAAAATGTTATAAATATACAGTTGACATAATTAAGAAACCATATTTTGCAAAATTATTGTCAAAAGAGCCAATGATAAGTTTAACTAAATTGGATAACGGTAGCGAAATTAGTATACTTCCTGGAACAATGTCTGGAGTTAATGGACCTCATCCACAAAGAACTAACTTTGACGAAGTGGAACTTACACAATGGAAAATCTTAATGGAATTTATGTCTATGGCTAAATCCACAAAAGATGTTCCATCCTGTGTAAGAATAACATCTACTAGAAAATTTTCGTATGGACCAATGCAGAANCTCATTGACGAAAAAGATAAACGTGGNTTTAAGATGTATATGTGGTGTATTTGGGAGACNATNGAAAAATGCCCGGACACTAGAAGTGGAACAGTGCCTTGTTATGTGTTAGTTCCAGACGATANAGATAATATCCAGAAATATAAAGTCTTTTCAGATAACAAAGAAGATTTTAATAAAGAATTTCCAATAGATGTATTACAAAGTAATAGGGAAAAATATTCTGGATGTTTATCTTGTCCATTAGTTGAAGTATGTTTAGCTAAGGCTAAACGTGCTGACGGATACTATTCAATCGTTGATACTATTGATAAGTTTACTGGAATGGATCGGGAAGTGTGGGATGCTCAGTGGGAGTGTAAAAAACCTGGTACGTCTGGACTTGTTTATAGGGAATTTGATGAAACAATTCATGTTATTCCCGAGGAAAGTTTTAAATTTAATCCAGACTATCCTTGTTATGCTGGGCAGGACTTTGGATACGAGGATCCAGCTTCGACAATATTTTTACAGTTTTTGCCTAATGGAGATGCTGTTATATTTGATGAGATATACGAAAGAAGGAAACAAACTCCTGTATTAGCAAAGCACTACTGGAAACCAAAACAAGATTGTTATCAATGTATTAATTGGTTTGCAGATACAGAAAATGCTGATGCTATTTCTCAAATGGAAAGTATAGGCATTCCAGTTGAACCGGCAGATAAAGATATAATAATGGGTATTGCAAAAGTACGAAGTTGGCTTAAAACTGCTGATAATTATGTACGATTGTATGTCACATCCAATTGTATTAACACAATTAAGGAATTTAAATCTTATAAGTATCCCGAAAAGGGAGGAGATAGGCCAGTTGATAGAGATAATCATTTAATGGACGCATTGAGATATGTCCTTTATACAGTAGATCAAAATGGTGGAAACGAAGACGGAACTGTTACTGCGGATATATTATGAGCGTACATACACTTTCTTTTTTGTAAATCTATTGTAAAAAAAGAGAAAGTGTATCCTACATATAAAGCATTTTTTGAATAAAGGAGTGAGGTATAGTGTCTCAAGAACTAGAGAAAGATACCTGTCTAACTGATGAAATAGATAACATTAAGCTTGAAGAAAATGAACAAGTTTCTGCAGTTTTACTATCCGACGGAAGTTTAGTCGATATTAAAAAATATAAACGTACTAAAGAAACTTATTCTAATGTCATAGATACTGACGAAGATGACTGGGGAGAAATGTACTCCTCTGGCAGAGTGTACCGACCCACATTAAATTTAAAAAATTTAAAAATGTTTAGTTTAGATAACACATTTCATTTCACTTGTATTGATCAAAAAGCTGTGGATTGCTGTAGTGACTGGGATATTGTCTCTGTTGATAGAAAAGGCGTTCCAATTTTAAAAGAAGATCAAAAGAACTTAGGTCGTCAGGAAAAAATGCTTTATGATTTCTTTGAAAACTGTGTTCTGTTTGACGACTTTAAATTTCTGTGTAAGCAAATTGCAACGGATTTTGAAACATTCGGTTTTGCTTTAGTTGAAATGACTAGAAATAGATCTGGAAAGCCTTCTAAGTTTTATCATATGGCTCCAGAAACTTGTAGAATTGCTAGAAACATACCTGGCATTCCTGGTATCACTGATCAAAAATATATTGTTCAGGTTGTTAATAGACATGAACGTATATTTAAGATATACGATGGAGTTCCTTCAAAGATAAAGGATCCAAATAGTAAAAATTTAATGACTGAAGTTTTATTAATAAGAAGTTACCATGTAGATGGAGGAAAATACGGTATTCCTAAATGGGTGCCTGCCCTCAAAGCAATGGTAGGTAATGATAAAGTTGCCCAATATAATATTAACTTTTTTGAAAACGAAGCAGTTCCAAGATTTGCAGTTATAGTTCAAGGAGGGAAACTAGATGACCAGACTAAGGAAACTATAAGGAGTCATTTTAATAAAAAATTAAAGGGTATTCAAAATGCTCATAAGACGTTAGTATTAACGTCTTCAAAGGGAACTGATATTAAGTTAGTTCCATTGGCTGGAGAGATGAAAGATTCAAGTTTTCAGCATTATAGAAAAGATAATAGGGATGAAGTTATTGCGGCCCACAGGGTTCCTCCACATAGAATACAAGTATATGATACTGGAGATAGTGGAACAATATCTCCTGGGTCTTTATTTAATATAGACAAAAATTATAAATATTCCGTAGTTGCTCCATTACAAGAAATTATTGCAAGCATGTTCAATCGAGTAATTAGGATGGATTTTAAAATTAANGATAAGCAGTTGCAGTTTAAACCTTTAGATATAGGAGAAGCGTTAAATGAAGCTGAGATTAAGAAAATAATAGCCTCGGCTCATGAGAAATACTATAATATGGGTGCAATGACTTCGGATGAAATACGTTCGGATTTAAAACTTGAAAAGTTTAAGTATATGGATGTAGAAGACGATGTTAAAGAATGGGCAAGTACTCCAAAGCCTATTTATTTATTAAGGCAGGCGAATATGAGTTCTCAAGGCATAAATTCCATTGTTGGAGGACAGGGTTTGACAGAGGCTTCTAACGACTTTGATGATAAAAGTAAGGAAGAAACTGGAAGAACATTAGAGGATAAACAAATTAATAATTTAATGATGAAAAGATTCCCAGTTATATCAGATGAAATTGATCAGATTAAACAAGAAATATCTGATNTAAAAGATCGNGTTAATGAGTTAATGGAGCGTGATAAGTTATGATTTTTGACATTAACAAATGTATGAGTTTAGTTGATTTTGTTTTAAGGGACGTAGATTTGTTTGAAAAGAAACGTAAAGGAAACTACAATCAGGCCGGCGAAAATAACAATAATTATAAGAACGGGATAAGTATGTATCCTAAATATAAAAAATCTAAATGTGAAACGTGCGGAAGCACTAAAAATCTTATGGTTCATCATAAAGATGGAAACCGTAAGAACAACAAACCTAGTAATTTAAAAACACTTTGCTGGAGTTGCCATGAAAAGATAACTGTTCGAAAAGTTTCTGGAATTGATTTAATTTATCAAATTAAACCTCAAAATTCTCTTTGGGGAGTTGGGGTATTTATAATGAATAAAAATAATCAAACAGTTATGGGTATACGAAGTGATAACAAATTATGGGCCACGCCCGGAGGAAAAGTAGATGTTAATGAGACTCCAATAGAAGCTTTATACAGAGAAGTGAAAGAGGAAANAGGTATATCAGATATAGATCCTATATTTGTAGGAATTTCGTTTGACGAAAGTAACAAAGGTATTTGGACTAGTTTTGTATTTGTGGCGTACACAAATACAACAGAACTAGTCCCTCAGTCTGGAGAATTTGATAACTTAGAATGGATGGATTTAGATAACGTTTTAACTAAGGAGCTGTTTGGCCCCACTAAAAAAGCATACCATCAAATAATGGAAGCTAACAAAGAGCTATTTAGTTTAGCCAATTATCTAGATATACAAAAATTAACATCCACAGAAATGTTAGTGGATGTTAAAAATCCAGGAAGGAACAATGGAAATGGTGTATTTACTTCAAGAGGTTGGAGATATCTTCGTCAAGGAACTGGAAACTCGACTGTTAGAGAAACATCTTCTACGTTAGATGCAAACCATAGGATCAATGATTTAAAACAATCCTATTTAGATTATTTTAAAAAGAACACAGACATTCAAAAGCTATATACTGTCGATAACGGGAAATTTGTTTTTCCCGATTATAACATTGCTATAAATACTGGAATTGCCAAAGACAAAAAGAGCTACTTTACTAAATTTAAGGAGCAGTACATGTTGTATTTGTGCGAAACTAAAAATTCTTAAATTTTGTTATAGACTTATTGTTTGTAGTTAATTTTAGTACACTTATACAATGAAAAGAACTATTTGGTATTGGAGTGATATGAGTGCCTAATTTTAATCAAACTGTAAATATATCAAAAATAAATGAGGAAAAACGTATTGTTTACGGTAAGGTTTTAGTACCAGATAAATTTGATTGCCAGGGAGATATAATTTCAAAAGAAGATATAGAGAAAGCGGCACATAACTTTCTCATTAATCTTCAAAAGGCATATATTGAGTTGCTTCATACAGGATCTAATAACACAACTAAAGCTTCTCAAATCGGATTTATGCATAAAGTATTTAAGGGCGTGGGAGGTTTTGGATATATTGTCGAAAGTTATATCGATCAGAATGGTTCATGGGTTCTAGCAACTAAAATAACTGACGATAAAGTTTGGCAAATGATTAAGGATGGAATAATTACTGGGTATTCCGTAGGGGGCAGAGGAAAAAGAACTCCGGTTAAGGAGGTGACTATTAATGAATAAACAAAATATTTTATCTGACTTAGAAATTGATGAAGTATCCTTAGTCGATAAGGGAGCAATTGGAGAAATATTCACTATTATAAAAGCAGAGAATTTTAAAAACAGCGATTTAGTAGTTCAATTTATAAATAAATTAAGTAATCAAGAATTTGTTGAAGTAATGAACCAGATGATTGAAAGATACAATGAAATTAATAATAATGAAGTAAATAAAGGAGGCATAGACATGAACGAGGAAATTAAAAAACTATTTGAGGACTTCATGGAAACAGTTAATAAAAACTTTAAGGCAGTTTATGAAGAAATATCTGAGATAAAAAAAGTTTCAGAGACTGAAAAAGCAGAAAAAGAGGTTAACGATAATGAAGTATTAAAAGACGCAAAAGATAAGGAAACAGACAAGTTAACCGAAATCGAAGAAAGAGTTAGTAAACTTTCAGATTCGCTTGAAAAAATAACCCAGTCACTGTCAAAAATCGACAAAGTAAAGGAATCAGTTGATAAAATGTCTGAAATGAATTTGAATGACACTATATCCGATTTAAAGAAAAGACTTGAAACAATTGAGTCACAAGATTTAGGATCTAATCAACTAAAAGATGAAGTAAACAAGTCTGAAGAGACAAAAAGTGCTCCGTTTTGGAAATCATTCTTTACTTTGTCAGAAAATGAAACTATTAATGATTAATTAATGAATAAAAATAAGGAGGTATTATTATTATGTCATTTGCAAAACAGTTTGTAAATAAATCAAGCGTTATTACACCAGCTTCATTTACGGCATCTGCCGCTCTTAGTAAGGAGGAAGCAGATCGTTTTATAGACTATGTAGTAGATCAGTCTTTTTTGAAAAATAATGCTCGTATTGAGCGAATGAATGCTCCAACTAAGACAATTGCTAAAGTTGGAATTGGTACGGAAGATCTTAAAGCCTGCTAAGTCCGCAACCGACCCGGGCAACACAGTAAGTATTGTTACCGATCAGTTAGGTTTAGAGACTAAGGAAATTATAGCTATAGCTGAAATTTCCGACGATTCTTTAGAGGACAATATTGAGGGCGATGCTTTTGTAGATCATTTAATGAGAATGATTGCTAGTCAGGCGGCTAATGAATTGGACTTTATGTGTATGTATGGAAAAAGGATACCAAACCCCAATGAAGCAACTGATATTTTGCAGTTGGTAAATGGATGGTTTACAGTAGCTAGAGAACAGGGTCATGTTCTTAATGCAAGAGATACTGGACTTTTTGGAGACGCTAATGGCTATATTGATCCACCAAAACTTTCAAGAGTAGTAAAAGCATTGCCAAATAAATACCGCGGCAACAAAGGTAATTTAAGGATTCTTGTCGCAGACGATATTTATCAGGATTACAACGATTACTTGGGAGCTAGAGCAGTAAGCACAGCTGACCCATACTTGCTTGGAGTAGGAAGACTTACGTATTCCAACATTCCACTAGCTTCAGTATCGTTACTTCCAGTAGATAGGCCTGTAGAAGTTGTAGGCGGTGTAGCTACTACACTTACTAATGCTCCATTAGCTGGCACGAACATGATTCAAGTAGCTAAGGCTACCGATATCGTAACTGGACAGACTTTAGCATTGGGTTTGGGAACTGGTTACGAGGAGGTAGTAACTGTAGCCGATGTTAATGAAAATACAATTACTTTGCAAAGCGATCTTTATTATTCGCATAAAGTTGGAGTCACTGTAAAACAGATCACTCCAGATGGTTCGGATTTGCTGTTAACTGATTACAGAAACTTAATTTTTGGTATTCAAAGGGACATTAAATGGGAGACTGAAAGNCATGCTAGAAGACGTTCAACNTCATTCGTAATGACACTAAGAGTTGATACTCAGGTTGAGAATCCTGACGCTCTTGTACTTTTAGAGGGTTTAACTTCTAAGTAATTTAAGTACACTTNAAAATAAAGGGTATCTGACATTGAGTAGATACCCTTATTTTAAATAAAGGAGGAACCAGTAAATGAAATTAATTGTTTATAAAGGTAATTGTGCTAGTTACACAGTATTTGGCATTAAATTTACAAACATTGCTAGGACGGCAAGTGTTTCAGATGAACTTGCGGAGAAGTTTAAAACAATGAGTGATAAATTTGACATTGTTGATGTGCAGAAGTCTGATATCATTAAAGACAAGAAAAAAGACAAGGATGCTGAAATAGATAAAGACCCAAAAAAAGAAAAGGATGTTGAAGAATGTATTGAGGTAGACCAGGATAAGGTTAAGAAGCTAATGAAACAGGATTTNAACACGCTTCGTGAAATGTGCGAGGCAAAGGGGCTNGATTCGTCCGGAACTAAACAAACTCTNGCTATTAGACTAGTTAGTACTATATAAGGGAGGAGAACCCTAAATGGCATATTTAACTATAGAAGAATTAAAATCTAGTCCAGGACTACTTCCAGAGATTAGAGATTCGGAAGATATCTCTAATCTGGAATTTTTACTTGAATTTTGTTCTTTTATAATAGACAGTTATACTGGAACTACTTTTAAAAATGAATCTGATAAAACTATTTATGTAGACGGAAATGGATCAAATAAATTATTTTTGCCAAATAGGATTTTTAATATAAAATCAGTTTCCACATTCGACAACACTATAGAGTATAGCTTAAAAGATTTAGTTATATGCGATAACAATAATTCAATACTTAGTAGGACATATGCCTTCCCTGCAGGCGATCAAAATATTAAAGTTTTTGGAGATTTTGGATGGGAATTAGTTCCAAAGGATGTTATACTTAGTTTGGTGTTATTATGCAATAGCTATTACTTTACAATTTGCGATGAGGACCTTCTCCAAAAAATATCTGGACCTTTCAGTGCTGAAAAAATAGGAAACTATTCTTATCAGCTTAGAGATAGATTAAATAAAGTAACTGGAGAAGAAATGTCTACTACAGGCGACTTTAAAGTCGATCAGTTACTTGATAAATATAAAATAGATCGTATTGGTTTTGAGGTGATTTAAATGGGCCTATTTACAAAGCAACTAGTTACTATACAGGCAAATGATTTGCAAAAAATACCTGGCACAAGAAATCCTGTTAGTGGATTCCAGACTATTGCTGAAAATGTGCCTTGCAGAATTACTGGAACACATACAGATGATCAAAGATTGTTTATTCTTAAAAAATACTACGACAGTATTCCTGGAGGGATACATAAAGGCTACAAAATTATTGTGGACAATGTAGAATTTAGTGTAAAAAAGGAACCTCAATGGGCTGGAGGAGCGTATCATCATATAGAGTTAATACTGGAGGAATTTAGATGAATCAGGAAATTAATTTTAAGCTTGCTATAAATAATTTGCTTCAACAAAAGGCAGATGCAATAAAAGCAGTCTATAGACAATGGGGAAATAACTTAGTTAGAGCCTTAAAACGTGCATCTCCAGAAGATCGAGGTAGACTGAAAAAATCAATAGGATATCGAGTGTTGCCGAGAGGTAAAGTTAAGCCCGGCGAGACTATAAGGCTTTTAGTTGGAATCTTCGATCCAAAATCGCCGGCACTAAAATATTTAAGATTTATATTAAAAGGTACTAGACGCCATTTTGTGCCAGTAAAGACACGTGGAGGAAGATATACTGGAATTTTAGGTTGGGCTCAAAGACATCGATTAGTAGTTCATAAGGATGGAAAATGGGTTTGGGCTTCGGGTGCTAGGCAGGGAAAAGAGTTTACAGGTATGTATTTAGGAATAGAGGGCGATGATTTTTTCCAGGAAGCTTATAACAAGTATAAAGGACGTATTGAAAAAGATATAAGAAAGGTGTTAGAAGGGAGATAGGTAATGAGACAAGTAATTTCAACTTATCCTTTAACTGAAAAAGTAAGGTCGTTTATAGATACTTCAAATGAAATACCGTTTGTTAAAACTGTTGGTATTGGAGATTTAAGTGTATTGCCGCCGCCCCAGAAATTAGAAAGCTGGACGCCAGCAGTTTTAGTCTGTCCAGAAACTGTATCTCTCAGCCGCCCGGCAAATAAAAAGTTTGCTACTGGAGAATATAGTTTTATAGTAAGATATATTAAATATTACAATACTACAGATTATATAAATGTGCAAGCTGAGGCTATAAAAGAAGCGGACATTCTTGCAAATATACTAATAAATGACGAAGACATGATGGATCATCCTAGTAGGGTCGAGGATCCATACAATTATAGATTTACAGTATTTGATGAGAATAATAAGCCGTTAGGCTTTATTATACAAACTGATGTGTTAAATATGGAATTTAACACAATTGATACAGAAATTTTTAAGCGTCTTAATGTTCCAGCAGTAGTTGTAGAAATACAGTATCAGCTTACATTCTATAGTATAGTAAAATCGTAAAGGAGGAAATATAATGAAAGTTCTTTTTAATGCGTTAGGGCCGCACAGAGTATATCATTCTTTTAGTGGAAAGATTTGTAAAGATGGGGATGTATTAGAAACTGACATAACTGAAGCTAAACTAATTTTTAACCTAAAATTTGGAGTTCCTTATGAAGCAGAACTTGAAGCTAAAACTAAGACATTAGTTGAGAAGGCTAACAAAAAACGTAAAAGAATTATGGAAAAACTTGAAAAGGAGGGGTAAAAAATGACAGGAGCGTATAATGAGTTTCAAAGTATAAAACTAGGAGTATGTGATTGTTATTGGGTTCCGTCTGGATCAAAATCTGAGGTATTTTTAGGGCTTACAAAAGGTGGGGTAGAACTTAATTATAATCCAGAATGGTATGAAATAACAGTTGATCAGTTTGGAAACACACTAACAGACGCCGCTCTCATAGGAGAAACGATTTCAGTTAAAATTCCATTAGCTGAAACGGATATGAACAAATTAAAAATGTTTTGTCATACAGGTACTTGGGACGAGGAGACAAAGAAGCTTACGTTTGGTAGATTCCCTGGAATGCGTTTAGAAACAGTTGCAGGCTCGCTTAGACTACACCCAATAGCTAACGGAATGGATCGCAGTGAGGACGTTACGATTTACAANGCTGTTAATAGGGCNCCGTTAGTTCTTAACTATAGGATTGACGGAGAAAGGATATATGAAACAGAATTCTTTGGTATGATCAAGAGATCAAATGGACCCGGAAAATTTTTGTTTGAGATTGGAGATTCAACAACAGAAGCAGAAATAACTCTTCCATCTGATTTAGAAGAGCAAGTCCAGGCACAGAATGGAGATTTTGAGGTGTCTCCAAAAACGATCAGTAACTTAGTTACTACTGAAGGAGCTAATCATACAGTTCAATTTTATGTTAGTTGCTACTTTAATTATATCACTTATGATATTACTAGCGAAGTAACCTATACTTTAATAGGAAATTC
>JGI24707J26582_10003520_pt1 | contig 11210 bp, 10 predicted proteins | sample BioPla1DNA1_FD_26582 | JGI IMG/M metagenome (IMG submission 26582) | reverse complement strand
TTCTCCACTAGAATCCAGAATTCTGCAGGTAGGCAGTTCGGATCTTTCCGGGCTGCTTTCTTTTTCCGCTCTATCCTTTTGCACACTTGGACGTTGCCGGCTGCACCGCCCTTGAAGAGCTTGAGTGCCAGTGGAATAAACTGAAGGCGTTGGATATTACGGCTGATTGCGACTCTCTTGAGTTCCTTAACTGCAGTTTCAACCAGCTGAGATCCCTGGATGTGAGTGGACTAGGGGCGCTTAATTATCTTTCCTGCGGAAACAATGCCTTGGCTGAACTGGATGTGACGGAGTGCGGAGGTCTGGAAACACTGTGGTGTGACACCAACAAATTGACGAGTCTAAACGTGAGGGGCTGTCCATCGCTGGTGACGCTTGTCTGCTCAGACAATAAACTGTCTGAACTGGATGTGTCCGCGTGTGGGGATCTGCAGGTTCTGATCTGTGTTGACAATAGCCTGGAGCAGCTGGATCTAAGCAGCTGTATATGGTTGAGAGAACTCGCCTGCAGCGACAATGAGCTGGAGATCCTTGACCTGAGTAAACTTGACAGATTGGAAAGTGTCAGCTGCCAAAGGAACAGGCTGTCAGCCTTGCTGGTCGACCGATGCCCATCCTTAAAGGAAATTGTCTGTGCAGAAAACCAGCTGAAGCACTTGGACGTCTCGGACTGCCCAGACCTGGTGCGCTTGGAGACATCCGGCAATGAAGGCATTGTAGTGGTTGGCTGGAAAGGACAATGAGTCAGCATTTGCTTTCGCAGCAGGAGTTGCTGATGGGCAAGGGGAAGTATTTCTATGTGCACAGCATGGCGGAAGGGGATGGATCAATGAACGATAGAATCGATGTCGCCTTTAGATTATTTGACGGAGGATTCAACTGTGCCCAATCCGTTGTCGGAGCCTTCGCAGATCAGGAGCAGGCCAAGCTCGCCCTTAAGCTCGCGGCAGGTTTTGGAGGCGGAATGCGCTGCGGTGAAGTGTGCGGGGCTGTGACCGGCGCCCTGATGGTCCTTGGTCTGAGGGAAGGAACCTGCCTGGCCGATGACTTGGACGGCAAGAGGCGCATGGGCGAGCGCACCCTGAAGTTTATGGAAAAGTTTGCCGACAGCAAAGGTACGCTCCTCTGCCGTGATCTCCTCGGGTATGATCCCAGGGATCTGGAGGCTAAGGAGAAGTACGGAGGAAGCAAACGGGAAGTATGCCAGGATGCAATCAGAACCGCGATTTTGCTCCTGGGCGAACTGGGCATTGAGTAATCATCAGGATCAAGGGCGGTGGCGGGTATGGTCATGAACATTGCCTCACTGGCTTCATCTCTCAAAGCGCAGGAACTTCAGCTGGCGGTGGGAACCCGCCTGGTCGGAATGGCCAAGGACGCTATGGAGGTCCAGGCCGGCGACCTGCTGAAGCTGCTGGAATCAGCCAAGGTCTTAGAGCTCTCGGTAAATCCCCATCTAGGCTCTATCCTTGATGTGGAAGCATAGTGAAAAAGCCCCTGGGACAGGGGCTTTCGCATTTTTGAAGCTGTTATTCGCCACCAAAGGCAAAGCCCTTGGCAGGGCCGGTTGAGGCGTCTGTGCCGGCCAAGCGTGAGAGATAGGCATCGCCGAGGTTTTCGATGTGGGTATTCACATTGTCAAACCAGTTGAAGTGGTCCAGCTCATGTTCGATGATTGTTTCAAAGAGACGGGCTGAAACGGTGTCGCCGTTGTCGCGGCAGATTTTGGCGAACTCGGTGTAAGCCTCAACGGCTTCGTCCTCTTCATTGGCGTCAAAGGGGAAAATCTCCTTGAGATTCTGTCCCTTGACCACAGGACCGGACAGCTGGGTTGTGGGCTCGCCGCCCAGTTCCGTGATTCTTTCGGCCAGGGCTTCGGCATGGCGCATTTCGTCGATGGCAATCAGCTTGACCTGCTTGGCCAGCTCGCCATAATCCATATCATCGAGGATGTAATGCTGGTGCATATACTGGTGAATAGCTTGCAGCTCCATGGCCTTGGCTTTGTTCAGCACTTCCAACACTTTGTTTCTTCTTTCTTCTTTGCTCAAACTACGTCCCTCCCTGATTACAATTGGTGTAATTAGTTTACCATAGTTTTCCGCCTTGGACAATTACATGTTCGTTCCGTCGGCGGATCAGAGACAATTGTCCACAGCAAAAGGGGAAGGGATTAACCAGGGGCAGGGAATAAAGGGAAAAAGTGGATAACGGTGAATTATTTAAGAAAAGACTAAAGGGGTGGGCAACGTGAAATTCGGTTACTTCGACGACCGCAACAGGGAGTATGTGATTACAACGCCGCAGACTCCCTATCCATGGATCAACTACCTGGGATCCCAGGAATTCTTCAGCCTGATTTCCAACACAGCTGGCGGATACTCTTTCTACCAGGATGCCAGGCTGCGGCGGATCACCCGCTATCGGTACAACAATGTGCCGCTGGATGACGGAGGCCGCTATTTTTACATCAACGATGGAGGAGACTGCTGGACGCCAAGCTTCAAACCCATGAAAAAGGAGCTCTCTTTCTACGAGTGCCGTCACGGGCTTGGCTACACCAAAATTTGCGGGGCCAGGGGAGGTCTGCGGGCAGAGCAGCTTTTCTTTGTGCCACTTTTTTTCAATGGGGAAATAATGCAGATAAGACTGAAAAACGAGACAGACCAGGCCAAGTCTGTGTCCCTGTTTTCTTTCGTGGAGTTCTGTCTGTGGGATGCCCATGACGATATGACCAACTTCCAGCGCAACCTCAGCACCGGCGAGGTGGAGGTGGAGGGATCCGCTATTTACCACAAGACTGAGTACCGCGAGCGCCGGAACCACTATGCCTTTTTCTCTGTAAACAGCCCCATAGCCGGCTTTGACACCGACCGGGAGAGCTTCTTGGGGATGTATAACGGATTTGCGGATCCTGAGGCGGTGCTCTGCAATGGGGCAAAGAACTCCCTGGCCAGCGGCTGGTCCCCCATTGGTTCCCACCAAATTCAGCTGGAGCTGGCCCCTGGGGAGGAGAAATCATTGATCTTCATCCTGGGCTATGTGGAAAACCCAAAAGAAGAAAAATGGGCTTCACCGGGCGTCATTAGCAAAACTAAAGCAAAGCAGATGATGGCGCAGTTCCAGACAGATGTCCAGGTGGAAAAGGCCCTGGCTGAACTGAAGGCCTACTGGGACGATCTCTTAGGCAAGTTCCAGATAGAAAGCGGTGATGAGAAACTTGACCGCATGGTCAATATCTGGAATCCGTATCAGTGCATGGTGACCTTTAACATGTCCCGCAGCGCCTCCTACTTTGAGTCGGGCATCGGCCGGGGCATGGGCTTTCGCGATTCCAACCAGGACCTCTTGGGCTTTGTCCACCAGGTGCCGGAGAGGGCCCGCCAGCGCATTTTAGACATCGCCGCCACCCAGTTCGCCGACGGCAGCGCCTACCACCAGTACCAGCCTTTGACCAAGAAGGGCAACCACGACATCGGCTCAGGCTTTAATGACGATCCCCTCTGGCTGATTGTTGGTACTGCAGCTTATATCAAGGAGACCGGGGATTTTGCCATCCTGGATGAAGAGGTCCCCTTTGACAGTGATCAGCAGAATACAGCGAGCCTTTTCGAACACCTGAAGAGGTCCTTCTACCATGTGATCAACAACCTCGGGCCCCACGGCCTGCCCTTAATCGGACGGGCAGACTGGAACGACTGCCTCAACCTTAACTGTTTCTCGGAAGAGCCTGGCGAGCCCTTCCAAACCACCGGACCGTCCGAAGGCCCTGTAGCTGAATCTGTCTTTATTGCCGGCCTCTTTGTCTACGCCGCCCCGGATTTTATTGAGCTTTGCCGCAGGCGGGGCCTGGAGGAGGAAGCAGAAAGAGCCAGGGGGCATATGGAGGACATGATCGCCACAGTGCTGAAGCACGGCTATGACGGCAGGTGGTTTCTGCGGGCCTATGACGCAGCCGGGCGCAAGGTGGGGAGCAGGGAGTGCGCTGAAGGCAAGATCTTCATTGAGCCCCAGGGCTTTTGCGTTATGGCGGGAATCGGCGTGGAAGGCGGTCAGGCCCGGCAGGCTCTGGACTCGGTGGCTGAGCACCTGGAGACTGAACACGGCATCATCTTAACCACTCCTGCCTATTCCAGGTACTATCCCGAGCTGGGGGAAATCTCTTCCTACCCTCCCGGTTACAAGGAAAACGCCGGCATCTTCTGCCACAACAACCCCTGGGTGATGATTGCAGAAACTGTGATCGGCCGCGGTCAGAGGGCCTTTGAGCTTTACAGAAAGATCTGCCCGGCTTACCGGGAAGAGATCTCAGAGCTGCACCGCCTGGAACCCTACGTCTACGCCCAGATGATTGCCGGCAGGGATGCCGTCAACTTCGGACAGGCGAAAAACTCCTGGCTCACCGGCACTGCGGCCTGGAACTATGTCGCCGTCACCCAAGCCATCCTCGGCGTCAAGCCCGACTGGGACGGACTGGTGATTGATCCCTGCATCCCGCCGTCCTGGCAAGAATACACTGTGGAGCGGGAGTTCCGCGGCAGCCGCTACCGGATCCGCATCAGCAATCCTAACGGCGCCAGCAAGGGAGTCACCAAGATAATCGTGGACGGCAGGGAGCTGCCCGGCAGCCGGCTGCCCCTCTTTGCCGACGGTCAGGTTCACCTCGTTGAAGTGACCATGTAAGATCGGGGCCTGTCCCTCGATCAATTTTACGAATAATGGTTAAATTGTAGAGAATTGATCTAGGGGCAGGCCCCAAATAAGAAAAGCTGTTCATCTCCACCCAGGGCGGCTTGGCATATTGATAAGTACGCAAGAAGTGCTGCCCTTCAGAAGCATATAGGGAGGTGAACACACTTTGAGCGAACTGAACAATTTCAGTGCATCGGTTGAAGGCATGCAGGAGGCAGCTGTATTTGAAGATGGAATTGTAACCAACGGTCAGGCCATACCTGTGCCAACCCCGGGATATCTGGCTGCCACAACCAAGATCGATATCTCCAATCTTCCTTCCGGAAGTCTGCATGACTTCATCACAGATAACGGCATAACTGTTACTTTCAGCACCCCAATGCAAAAGCTCGGTCCGGTTCCTGACGGCTGGGCCACCTGGTCATCGCCGCCCTTTTCTGAGAGTGCCAATCCAGATGTCCTCTATACTGTAGACCAGAACAGTCTGACCATGGAGCTCTCCGACTCTGCCCGCATTTTCGGTTTCGAACTGGAGCCTTTCTTCTTCGGCGTATCCACGTACACCGCTGACTTTTACAGCGGCGATACGCTGGTGGACAGCATTACCCGTGATGTGAACGGGAATGCAGGCGCCCGCCTCTTTGGCAGGGTCGGGGAGCCTATCAACCGGGTGGTAGTCTCTGGGCCGGACACTTTCGCGATTGCCCAGATTCGCCTGCAAACGGCACTTGAACAAATTCAAAAAGTGATGCTGATCATCAGTCTGCTGCTGCTCTTGTTAGTAATCCCGCCTTTCCTTCTCTAGCTAACTGAGCAGTCTTTTCTGCCAGGTACCAGGTCTCTTTGGTGCAGCTGCACTAAATTGATCGGACCTGGCCTTTTTTTTCCTGGAATGATTGAAAACGGTTCTCATTCTTGCTATACTTAATATAACCAAATTGGTAATAAATATATCTGAAAAGGATGTGCTGCCCATGTTAGTTGAACAGTACGGTCCATTGCACGGCAACATGTTTCAGATTATGGATGAGAACGGGATAATCCTTAGACCGGATCTTGTTCCTGAGCTGAGCGATCAGGAATGGCTGGAGCTTTATAAAGTAATGGTGAAAACTAGGTGCGCCGATGACAACGCCCTAAAACTGCAGCGTCAGGGCCGCATGCTGACCTATGCCCCCAACACGGGCCAGGAGGCTGCCCAGGTGGGTTCTGCGGCAGCCATGGCGGAAAAGGACTGGCTGGTGCCGGCCTTTAGGGAACTGGGGGCCTGGCTGCTGCGGGGAGTGGATTTGGAAAAGGTATATCTTTACTGGTACGGCAATGAGTTCGGCAGCCAGTTTCCTGAACATGTCCGGGTGCTGCCCATTGCAGTTCCCATTGCTTCCCAGCTGCAGCATGCAGTCGGCATTGCCATGGCGAGCAATATCAAAGGGGAAAAAGATGTGACTGTGGCTTACGTTGGCGACGGGGGAACCTCCACCGGCGACTTTAACGAAGCCCTCAATTTCGCGGGTGTTTTTAATGCGCCCGTTGTTTTTATCATCCAGAACAACCAGTATGCAATCTCAGTGGCCAGGCAGAAACAGACCAGGGCTGAAACTCTGGTCCAAAAGGCAGTAGCGGCAGGCATTCCCGGCATTTTGGCAGACGGCAACGACCTGATGGCGATGTATGCCGCCACGAAAGAAGCTGTGGAGAGAGCCCGGTCCGGCGGCGGCCCCACTTTGATTGAAGCCTACACTTATCGCCTCGGCGCCCATACCACCTCTGACGATCCTACCAAGTACCGCCAGGATGAAGAAGTGGAACAGTGGCAGGTCAAGGATCCCATCAGGCGGATGAAGGCCTATCTAACCAAGAGGGGAGTCTGGAGCGAAGGGGACGATCTCAGCCTGATTGAACAGTACAGCCAGGAAGCGCTGGAGGTGTTCCGCAAGGTGGAAGCCAGCGGAGAGACCAGACTGGAAGATATTTTCCACTATCACTTCCAGGAAACTCCTGCGCACTTGACTGAGCAGTATGAAGAGTATGTGCAGTACCTCAAGGAGGTGGAGTAAATGGCGGTTATGAACCTGATCAGCGCAGTTAATCACACCCTGGATTTGGAGCTCGGCCGTGATGAGAGTGTTGTAGTCTTTGGTGAAGACGTGGGGCTGGAAGGCGGCGTATTCCGGGCAACTGTAGGTTTGCAGCAGAAGTACGGGGAAAAGCGGGTGTTTGATACGCCCCTGGCGGAATCTGCCATCATCGGCACTGCTGTGGGTATGGCCATTAACGGGCTGAGGCCGGTGGCGGAAATCCAGTTTTCCGGCTTTATCTACCCCGCCTACAACCAGATTATCTCCCATGTGGCCCGCATGCGGAACCGCACCCGGGGCAGACTCAGCCTGCCCATGGTGATTCGCATGCCCCACGGCGGCGGAATTAAAGCGTTGGAACACCATTCCGAGAGCCTGGACACGCTCCTTGGCCATATCCCCGGGCTGAAGGTGGTCACGCCGTCTACGCCCTATGATGCCAAGGGCCTTTTGCTCTCGGCGATCCGGGACGAAGATCCGGTAATTTTCCTGGAACCCTCCAAGATCTACCGGGCCTTCAGGCAGGAGGTTCCGGAAGAGGACTACACCATTCCCATCGGCAAGGCCAAAGTTTTAAGGGAAGGGACTGATGTAACAGTGGTGTCCTGGGGCGCCTATGTCCATGAAGTGCTTAAGGCTGCAGAGCTTTTGGCGGAGGAAGGCATCAGCGCAGAGGTGATCGACTTGCGCACCATCTCACCTATCGACCGGGATGCCATCCTCGAGTCGGTGAAGAAAACCGGACGCTTTGTGGCAGTTCACGAGGCGGCCAAATCCTTCGGGCCGGGGGCAGAGCTGATAGCGTTGGTCAACGAAGGGGCTTTCCTCTACCTGGAAGCGCCGCCTGCCCGGATTGCCGGCTTTGACGTCACGATTCCCATTCCCAGAGGCGAGCACCACTACTTCCTGGATGCGCAGCGGATGGCCTACGGCATCAGAAAAGTTGCCAACTACTAGAGGGGAGAGTTGACTATGCTTGAATTTAGGTTTCCCGATATCGGCGAAGGAATCGCCGAAGGTGTGATTCTCAAATGGTTTGTAGATGTGGGGCAGAAGGTCAAGGAGGGAGACTCCCTGTTTCTGGTGGAAACGGATAAGGTCAATGCGGAAATACCGTCCCCGGCCGCGGGCACTGTTTTGTCCAGGCATGGCGCAGTTGGGGATACCATTAATGTAGGGGACGTGGTAGTCACCATCGGCGAAAACGGGGCGGTGCCCAAGACCAAGCCTGAGCCTGAACCAGCCCAGATGGAAGCAGTAGAAGAAGAAAACGCCGGCGTGGTTGGCATGCTGGAGACTTCGTCAGTCGTACTGGCCACAAGCCGGGAGGCAGGCAGCGGAGCCCCTGTCCCTGCTAGGCAGAAGGTTCTGGCCACCCCTGTCGCCAGGCACCTGGCCAGGGAACTTGGGGTGGACATCACCCAGGTCCAGGGCACAGGCCCTGCGGGGAGGGTGATGAAAGAAGACATTCACAAAGCCGCCGGGCTCCTTGGGGGCAAGAGGGAAGATGACCCTTCCCCGGCTGCAGTCTCTTCGTCTGCAGCGTCTAACGGCGCGGTACCTGCGCTGGAAGAGAGGGTGCCCCTCACGCAGCTGGGCAAGGCCGCAGCCAGGACTATGTCCCTTTCCAAACAGGAAATACCCCATGCGGCTGTAATGGATGAGTTCGATGTTACCGAACTGGTTCGCTTTAGAAGCGAAGCTAAGGAACTGGCGGAAGGCCAGGGTGCCAAGCTCACCTATATGGCCTTTATCATCAAGGCTGCGGTTTTGGCCCTGCAGGAATTTCCGGTGTTTAATGCCGGCTTTGATGCGTCCGCCCAAGAAATTGTGGTGAAAAAGCAGTACAACATCGGCATTGCGGTAGATACCGCCGACGGCCTGTTAGTACCTGTGATCAAAAATGCCGACGGGCTGGGCATTCTGCCCCTGGCCAGGCAGGTTGCGGTGCTGGCGGAAAAAGCGAAGGCGCGCACCCTGACGCTGGATGAGATCCAGGGCGGCACCTTTACTTTAACCAACTACGGTGCGGTGGGGGCCCTTTCCGGACTGCCGGTGATCAAGCATCCGGAAGCTGCGATCCTCGGCATCGGCACCATCACGAAAAAGCCTGTGGTCAGTGAAGATGATGCCATCGTGATTCGGCACATGCTCCCTGTAACCTTGGCTTTCGATCACCGCTTCATCGACGGGGGCAGTGCCGGCAGGTTTATGCAGCGCCTGAAGGGGCTGCTGCAGGAGCCGCGGCTGCTGCTCCTCAGCTGACCCAAGGGAGGGATCAAATTGGATTACAAAATTGCCATTCTCGGCGGAGGTCCCGGAGGCTACGTGGCGGCCATCAAGGCCGCCCAGCTCGGGGCTGAAACCGTACTCATAGAAAAGTCAGAGGTGGGGGGCGTGTGCCTTAACGAAGGCTGCATTCCCACCAAGACGCTCTTGAAAAGCGCCAAGGTGTACCAGGATATGCTGAACTCAGAAACCTACGGGATTCAATTAGCGGGCAAGAATGAGATTTCCCTGGACTGGGCCGCCATGCTCCGGCGGAAAGACAGTGTGGTGGGGCAGCTCACTTCGGGGGTTCGGGGCCTGCTCCAGAAAAACGGCGTGGAAGTGGTGAGCGGCTGGGGAGAGGTCGTGGACCCTCACACCATCAATGTAGACGGCCAGGTGCTTACTGCGGAGCATCTGATCATTGCCACCGGCTCCAGGCCCAACCTTCCGCCCATTCCGGGCTTGGAAGGCTCTTTGGCNTGAGGGGCACGCGGTGACGAGCACCGGAGCGCTGAATTTCCCCGAGATTCCCAGGGAACTGGTTGTGGTGGGCGGCGGGGTTGTAGGTATTGAGTTCGCTGTGCTGTTTAACGCCTTAGGCAGTAAAGTTACGGTGCTGGAAAGGTACTCCGTCCTGGGCAGCCTGGATCGGGACCTGCAGCAGTTCATGCTGCGCACGCTGCGCAAGAAGGGCGTGGAAATCCTGGAAGGGGCTGAGATAGAGGGCTTTGCAGGCCCGAAGGTGTTGGCCAAGGTGCAGGGGGAAACCAGGGAATTCCAAGGCGACAAGATCATCGTCAGCCTTGGGCGCAGGCCCAATGTGGAGGCGGTGCAGAGCCTGGGGCTGGAGTTGGAGGGGGCGGGCATCCGCACCAATGAACGCCTGGAAACCAGCCTGCCTGGAGTCTACGCCATCGGCGATGTGAACGGCAAACAGATGCTGGCCCATGTGGCCTCTGCCGAAGGCATCATTGCGGTGGAGAATATCCTCGGGGGCAATGCCAGGATCAACTACGACAAAGTGCCCGCCGGCATCTATTCCTTCCCTGAAGTGGCGGCTGTGGGCCTGACTGAACAGGAGGCCCTGAGGAGGGGGTATCAGCTGAANATCGGCACCGTCCCCATGGCCGCGAACGGCAAGGCCCTGGCCGACGGCGAAGCGGAGGGTTTTGTCAAAATTATCGCGGATGAAGTGTATGGTGAAGTCCTTGGCGTGCACATCATTGCCGCCCAGGCGACNGANCTGATCTCCGAGGCGGTTGCCGCTTTGGAGCTTGAGAGTACCGTCCATGATCTGGCCGGGGCAGTTCATCCCCATCCCACCTCCTCGGAGGTCATCATGGAAGCGGCCCAGGCCGCGATTGACCAGGCCATCCATTACTTCAAAAAACCGGCTCAGGCCGGGTAAAGAAAAAAGGAGCAGCGCCCTTGGCTTTGCTCCTTTTGCTTTCCCCTATGCGAACAGGCAGCTGAGGAAGTTTTCCCTAGTAATGTTGATGAAATAGCCTTCAAAGTCTACGCTGTCCAGAAGCTCGGCGACTGCGCCCTCCCGGTATTCTTTGCCGTTCAGCATTTCCGCGAACTCGGAGACCTCTTTCTTCCCGAAAAAGTCGCCGAAGATGTGCATGTCCTGAATCAGCCCGTCCCTGATGTTAAACTTCAGCTCCAGCTTGCCGCCGGCAAAGCGCTCTTCCTTCTCGATCTCTGCCTCAGGCGAGGCGCCGTAGTTCCACTCCCACTTTGCATAGCGCTTTTCGCTGAGCTCCCTGATGATGGCCCAGTCCTTTTCGGTAAGGACATACTCTTCCGCCTTGTCCCCAGGAATCAGGAAGCGCCAGAGGGTTTCCTTAAACTCGTCAATGGTAATAGGTTTTGGCAGATGGGGGAAGATATTGGTCACCCGGCTGCGCACTGACTTTACTCCCTTGGACTGGATCTTGTCCAGCTTTACGTTCAAAGCTTCCTGCACCACAGACAGGTCGGAATTGAACAGGATGGTGCCGTGGTGGAGGAGACGGTCCTTGGACCAGTACTGAGCGTTGCCGGAGAACTTCTGGCCGTCGATGGTGATATCATTGCGCCCGGAAAACTCAGCCTTCACTCCCAGGCTGGCCAGGGCTTCGATCACCGGCTTGGTAAAGTACTCGAAATTGCTCACAACAGTCTTGT
>JGI24707J26582_10003519_pt1 | contig 11214 bp, 11 predicted proteins | sample BioPla1DNA1_FD_26582 | JGI IMG/M metagenome (IMG submission 26582) | reverse complement strand
CTTATTAAGCTTGCTCACATTTGTTCGAAACTATTCTTTTTTCAAGGTTCTTTTTATTTTTTTCTTTTTCCAAATGCTTGACTATTTACCGCTGGACTCTTTTAACTTTTTACTTGCATGCTTATTCAATTACTAGAAAAACATATATAATTATACTAACATTTCCAAAGTGCAAATAATAAGTTAATTGAAAACTATATCTTGTTTTTGACAACAACTTTCGTTTATGCCTGATCCCTAGCACCTTTACTGTAAAATAAGGGTAGCTTACAGCTGTAGATTTAGATTATCATTATTGTATGTAGTCAGATATTTAATTGTATATTGTTATTGTTCCTAAAAGTAATATAGAATCCGAAAAATACAGTAAACAAATCAACTTTAACCAACCCTATTCTTCTTTAAACTCTAAAATATCACCAGGTTGACAATCAAGTGCCTCACAAATCGCATTCAAGGTCGAAAAGCGAATAGCCTTGGCTTTACCTGTTTTTAAATTTGACAAGTTACTAATCGTAATCCCCACCTCTTCACTAAGCTCTTGTAGTTGCATTTTTCTTTTAGCTAACATCACATCTAAATTCACAATAATAGCCATAATTACACCGTCAAATCATTTTCTTCTTTATAGTCTACTGCTTCAATAAAAAGTCTAGATATAAAATAAATTAAATTTACTTCGCCAAATAAAGCTATTAGAGAAATTATTGTATTACTTGGTATATACATAATAAAATCCCAATTTCCAGAAATCCTCATAATAATACTTCTGCTTAGCAAAGCGATAAAAGATATTAATTTAAGGTGTCCCATCCACAAAAGAGATTTCATAGAATTTTGGTTAAACAAGTTTTTGCGAATAGCTTTAATGACAAGAATCCCAAACAAGATCAAAAAAATTATCGTACTTAGGATGTGTAATAAACTAAAAGAAATAAAAGCTAACTCAGTCAATTCATATCCTCTATTTTTCCATGAGAACATCTCAGCAAATTCAAAACTATAATAAGCTTCACCAATTGAATACAAGATACTAAGAAATATTGTTACAATAAGAATAATGTTATGAAATTTATTTAAAGGTGTTTGTTTGACAAATATTTGTTTTTTCATTTCAAGACCTCTTAAAAATATTCTTTCTAAATTGATATCTTTAGGAAAATTATAAAATATTTTTATTGTAAGTCAATTAATTTTTATCGTTTAACGATAAATTTGTATGATTTACACAAAAATGAAAGGGATGAAACTGAGGAAATTCAAGTATATTGAACCCTTTCACAGTTTCATCCCTTAAAACTCATCTACCATTTCAAAAAATTACGATCAAAAGCTAGTTCATAATTAACTAACATCGGCATAAAAAGATTGTAATTATTCTTAATAACGGAAGCGTGCTGCAATCATGCGTTTTTGATCCTCAAACTTACGCGGAAGAACAATAACATTTGCCCCTACTTCTAAAGCATTAAGTACAAGTTCGTCGACTTGAGTTGTTTGTGCGTCAGAATAAGAATAACCAACAATCAAATCTTCGACATTGCGTTCACTTAGTTTTTGCTGAATCTCAGTTAAGTTAGTTGAAGCACGTTCATTTGCTAATGCTGCCTGTAATCTTTCTAATTTCTTAGAAGCTTCCTTTTCAAATCTTTGTGCAAACAAATCATTGGTAAAATTCAAAAGTTCCTGATCGGAGAAGTCTCCAACTGGTTTTCCTAAATCTTGGTCAAGATAGTATTGTGAGGTTGCACGATTTTTCCAATCGGCAATATTCTCAGTTGTTCCACCTAATAAAACCTTCAAATCATGATTTTTAAAGTATGTAGATAACTGATTATCCATATAGCGGAAGTATTTTTCTTTATTCTTTTCATCTTCTTCAGGTTTTGCTCTATAACCATGATATGTCGGTATTTTGCCTCTATATGAACCATAATTTACATCGGCATCGCTATCTAAATCATCAAACAATTCAGAAAATGATTTGGCAACATCTTCTTCAATCGGAAACAACCTAACTCCATTAGAGTACCAAAGTTGAAAACGATCCTTGCTAATGTCCAAAACAAAATGATCTTCTGCTATTTGTGTGGCCTCAATTAAAGGCACTAAAAACGGTAAATCCTTTACAGTAGCGCTTTCTTTTACACTTTGATTCAAATCAAAGACTAGCCGCTGATCCCCTTTTACAAACATCGCAAGACCTTCGGTTCTATATTGCCAAAAATTGCTATCTCTTTGTAAATTTTTTAGACTTTCTCTTGTTTTCTCAGTGTTGTTTGCCGAATCATTATCAAGTAATCCTTCAACCGATTTAACTAAATTCTTATAGATTAATAAATCCCTTTGATCCCCTATCCTTGTTGTAGGTTGATATAACGAAATCATTTTTCCTGGTAAAGAGTTCAAATCCAAAAGCTTTTTAATTTTACTATCCATAATTTCTCCTTTGTTTTCACTACAAATCTCTCCTATACAGGGGCGATCCTTCTTATTATACTTTTCTCATTTGGTATTTGATTTTTCCAAATTTTACTAATCCTTAACATTATAGCATGACAAAGTAGATCCAATTGGCTCATCTATACAGATAGATAAAAAACTACAAAAAATAGTTATAAATTTATATGGAATTTAATTGTTTTTTTCCTGATGCTTTTCTTATTAAAAATAAAAGAGTTATCTCATTTTCTCCTGTTTAGGGATTATCTGAGATAACTCCTTTTAATTGCTAATCTATTGTCATGCGATAATTATACTTTTGCTCTAATAGATTGAATTATCATTATTCTTTTTTAGCTTTTTCATTATTAAACAATTCAATTAACATCGGAACAACTTGAAATAAATCTCCTACGATTGCATAGTCAGCAACTTTCATAATAGGCGCATCTGCATTTTTATTAATTGCCACAATACAATCAGATTCTTGCATCCCTGCTAGATGTTGAATAGCTCCAGATATTCCACAAGCTATATAAAGAACAGGACGTACACTTGTTCCAGTTTGACCAACTTGATGATCTGAAGTAATCCAGCCAGCATCAACCGCTGCACGTGATGCACCAACAACACCGTCAGCAGCATCAGCTAATTCTTCGATAATCTTAAAGTTATCACTGTTACCCAAACCACGACCACCAGCTACAATAACTTGTGCAGAAGGCAAATCTACTTTTTGTTTTGTTTCTTTTACAACATTGATGACCTTAGTACGTAAATCTTCTTCTGAAATCTCTACATTTTCTTCAAGGATTTCACCTTTTTTGCTCTTGTCTTCTAAAGCTTTCAAGAATACTCCTGGGCGTACAGTAGCCATCTGAGGACGATGGTTAGGTGTGATGATTGTTGCCATCAAATTACCACCAAATGCAGGACGAGTTTGTTTCAATTCTCTAGTTTCATCATCAATTTCTAAACTGGTACAGTCAGCTGTGAGACCGGCATTGACTCGCGCGGCAACACGTGGCCCTAAGTCTCGTCCAATAGTTGTAGCACCAACTAGAACAATTTCCGGTTTGTATTTTTCAATCATCTGACTTGTTGCTTCTGTGTAGGCGTCCGTTGTGTAATTTTCGAACACAGGATTATCTAATAAGATAACCTTATCTGCACCATGAAAAATCAAATCTTCAGCTTGATCTTTAATATTATTACCAATTAATAATGCAACTAGCTCAACCTTTAGATCATCAGCAAGCTTACGTCCTTCATTGAGCAGTTCATAAACATTTGTTAGAATTTCTCCATCACGTTGTTCAGCAATGACCCAGACATTTTTATAGTCGTCTAATTTAATCTCTTCTAGATCTTTTATATACAATTTAGTATTCATTTTTAACCTCTTCCTGACTTAGATATAATGTTTGAGTTTTAAGTCTTCAAACACTTTCTTAACTTCTTCTTCATTTGCATCTGGTATCACAATACCAGCCTTCTTTTGTTCAGGAACAAAGGTCCGTTTAACTCTTGTAGGGGAAGATCTTAAGCCAATCATCTCTGCCGGGATATTTAATTTGTCATTAGTCCAACGTTCAACGTTATCATCATCTTCAAAAGCTTCCATAATGCCTCTCATATGTGGATAACGCGGGGTGTTTAATTCCTTAATGCAGGTGAAGAGACAAGGGGTTTTTACTTCTACTTCGAAATAACCATCTTCTGTCTTTCTTTGGACAACAAAAGTATCTTCGGATTTTTGTTCAATATTTGAGATATAAGTCACCTGTGGAATATCTAATCTTTCTGCAATTTGAGGTCCTACTTGAGCCGTATCACCATCAATAGCTTGGCGACCACAAAATACTACATCATAATCTAATTCTTGAATTACTGTAGCGATAACATTTGAGGTTGCCCATGTATCTGAACCACCAAAAGCACGATCTGTAATTAATATGGCACGATCCGCGCCCATCGCCAAACCTTCACGTAAAGCTACATCTGCTTGGGTTGGACCCATACAAACCAGTGTTACCTCTGAACCAGGATTTTTATCCTTAAGTTGAAGTGCAGCTTCGATAGCATTCATATCATCTGGATTTATAATACTGGGAACATTATCCCTAATAAGTGTATTTGTTTTTGGATCAATACGAACCTCTGTCGTATCTGGAACTTGTTTTATACTTACTACAATTTTCATTCTATCTCCGTCCTTTCCTGCCATTAACGCAAGATTGCACCACTAATGACCATTCTTTGAACTTCACTTGTACCTTCATAGATTTCAGTAATCTTCGCATCGCGCATCATACGTTCTACAGGGTACTCACGAGTATAACCATATCCACCATGAATTTGTACTGCTTTGGTTGTTACATACATCGCTGTCTCAGAAGCAAATAATTTTGCCATTGCTGCTTCTTCGCTGAAACGTTTAGCATTATCCTTTGCATAAGCTGCTTTATAAACTAACTGACGAGCAGCCTCAGTACGTACATGCATATCAGCAATCATCCATTGTAAACCTTGGTTAGCAGAAACTGGTTTACCAAATTGGACACGTGTTTTTGCATACTCAATAGCTTCATCTAAAGCTCCTTGAGCAATACCCAGAGCCTGCGCAGCAATACCAATTCGACCACTGTCGAGTGTGGACATTGCAATTCTGAAACCTTGTCCTTCTCTACCTAAGAGATTTTCTTTTGGTACTTTTACATCTTCAAAAATAAGTTCACAGGTCGAAGAGGCTCGGATACCCATTTTATTTTCATGTTTACCTTGTGTGAAACCTTCCATACCTTTTTCAAGAATAAAAGCACTGATCCCACGGTTTCTTTGACTTTTATCAGTCATAGCAAAAACGACAAATGTTTCAGCAACGCCACCATTGGTAATAAATAATTTACTACCATTTAATAAGTAGTATTCATCGTCTATTAAAGTTGCTGTTGTTTCTTGAGCTGCGGAATCAGTACCAGCATTCGCTTCAGTTAGAGCAAATGCACCAATTTTCTTACCTGTTACTAAATCTGGCAGATATTTTTCTTTTTGTTCTTTACTACCAAAATCATTAATGGGTCCACAGGCTAGTGAATTATGTGAAGCTACAATACAACCTGTTGTAGCACATTTCTTAGACAATTCTTCAATTGCAATAATGTAACTGATAGAATCTGTTCCAGAACCACCATACTCTTTTGGAAAAATCATTCCCATAACACCCATATCGCCAAGGGCTTTGACATTTTCCATTGGAAATTCTTCTGTTTCATCTATCTCTGCAGCAATTGGTTCAACTTTTTCTTCTGCAAACTGTAGAATGACTTTACGAATCATTTCCTGTTCTTTTGTTAAACTATAGTCCATGATATTTATCTCCCTTTTTACTTATTAATAAATTCAAAATCTGAGCTCTTATCTAAAAACGCTTTCATTGCTGTTTTTTGATCTTCTGTTGTGAAACATTGTGAAAAGACTTCTATTTCAAGATTAAGACCTGTATCTATATCACTCTGTAAGCCCTTGTCAATAGCTGTTTTAGCGGCACGTATAGCAAAAGGAGCCTTACTACAAATGACTTTGCTGAATTCTTTAGACTCTTTTTCTAAATCTTCATGTGCAACAACTTTATTAACAATACCTAATTCTGCTGCTTGAGCCGCTTTTAAACTACGTCCGGTAAAAATTAATTCCTTAGCAACAGATGGTCCGACTAAGCGTCCTAATCTTTGAGTTCCACCACTACCAGGTGTAATGCCTAATCCCGTTTCTGGAAAAGAGAAACGTGCGTTTTCTGAGGCAATGCGTATATCACAGGCTAAAGCTAACTCAAAACCGCCTCCTAAGGCATAACCATTTACAGCAGCTATCGTTGGAATAGCCAGTTCTGCCAATTTGTTAAATGCTATATGACTTACTTTAGCAAAAGCTTTAGCTGATCTTAAATCGAGATCAGACATTTCACCAATGTCTGCACCAGCGACAAAAGATTTTTCACCTGCACCGGTCAAAATTACACAGCGTAAATCTTGGCCTTTGTCTAAGAGCTCTGAAATGTAGTCGCAAGCCTCACCAACTTGTGTATATAGTGATGTATCTAGTGCGTTCAAAGTTTCTGGTTTATTGATGGTTAAAGTTACCAGATGATCTTCTATATTTAAGATAATATTCTCAAAATTCATAGTACCCCTCTTTGTATCTATTTTTTGGGCAGTCTAATTTTCTCTCGACTAGCCTAATCTCCTTACTTCTTCTGTACTCATAGCAACATAATCTTTGAAGAAGCGCTTTTCATATTCTAATATTAGTTCTTCTTGTACACTAGGATGAGCAATATGGATTAATGCCCGTGCTCTATCTTCTAAATTTTTGTAACGTAAATTTGCAACTCCATTTTCGGTCACAAAGTACTCTACATCATACATATTAGTAGTTACGGTTGCACCCTCGTTTAAGAATGGTACGATTTTACTATCTCCTCTATTTGTAATGGAAGGGAAAGCAAAAATTGCCTTGCCTCCTCGAGAGATACGAGCAGCTCGGCAAAAGTCAACCTGCCCACCAACACCACTAATTTGTCTTAAACCGATAGATTCACTGGCAACCTGTCCTTTTAAGTCCACTTCCACAATTGAGTTAATAGCGACTAAATTATCATTTTTACCTGCTATATAAGGATTATTAACATAATCTACTGGAGCCATATGGACAAATGGATTGTCATCGACAAAATCGTAGAGCTTTTGTGAACCCATAAGGAATGTCGCAACAGCTCTGTTGGGGTTAAAATTTTTCTTACTACAATTGATAACACCCTTTTCAATAAATTCAAGAGCACCATCTGAAAACATCTCTGTGTGTAAGCCCAAATCTTTTTTATCGCCTAAATTAGATAAAACTGCATCCGGAATACTGCCTATTCCTAACTGCAAGCAATCTCCATCCTCGATTAAAGAAGCACAGTTTTTACCAATTGCATCCTCTACTTCACCGATTGCACCTGGTAAAAGCTCTATTAACTTTTGATCATGTTCAACGATAATATCTGCTTCAGTATAATGGATAAAACTATTACCTAAAGTTCTTGGCATATGTTTATTCACCTGAACAATAACCAGCTTTGCTGCTTCAGTACAAGCCAAAGAATAGTCAACAGAAACCCCAAAAGACATATATCCATTGCTATCAGGTGGACTACAATGTAACAAAGCAACATCTATATCGAAGTGTCCGCTACGAATCATATCAGGAATGGTGTGAAAATAACCCGGCATGTATCCCGCACGTCCACTATTCACTGCTTCTCTTACACTTGCACCCAAAAATAAAGCATTGTGATAGAAATGTCCTTCCATTTCCTCTTTACAATACTCAGCCGTTCCCATAACTACTTCATGTGTGATCTCAACATCTTTATATGCTTTGTGATTAGCAACCATTGCATCTACTAGAGCAGTTGGCTCACCACATGCATGGGCTATCATTACGCGATCACCACTTTTGATTTTTTTCACAGCTTCTTCCGCTGAAAGAAGTCTTTCATCATAAGTTTTCGTGCCTCTTTTCACTCAATCCCTCCAACATAATTCATACCAGTCAAGCATCCAAAAATGACTGAATCCAAGAAATGACAGGTCCATCGGGAGCACAGTCTTTCTTCGTTCTAACAATATAAATATCCTGCTTTGCTTCTAATTGATCAATAGAAGCACAAGCTACTGGGCAGGCGTTCAGGACAAGAATTAAATCAAATTCTCCCCCTGAACTAACATAGTCAATATCCATTTTTGAACCAAATTGCTCTCTGATGGCTTCCACCAAAGTCTTGCGATCAAAGTGAATATTACAACCTCCACAGTATTTAAGTCTCAAACTTAATCTATTATTTGATATTTTATTTTCCATCTAAAGATTCATCAACATTTGCAATATCTCTAGCAAGAGCTTTCTTGTGTTCCATATTGGATTGACGTTGGATCATAATACGTTGAGCCTGTGGAGAACCAGCACCGTGCATTGATTCTGTCAAGTAGCCTACCGCTGCTGTACCCATTGTCAGGTTTTCAACTAAGCGTAGAATCCGCATGCGATTTTCTGTGGAAATATCACTTCTACCACGTAAATATTTGTCAACATATGGACCAATCTTTTCATCTCTAAAATCTGCTTCGGATGGTAAAGTTACCATGAGTCCGCCCGCAATATCTTGAGCGATTCTTGCTATTTCATACGGGAAACGTGTAACATTTTGCTTGTTTACATTAGCTAAAAGCATGTCAATTTCGTAGTTGCCAGCATCTGTTTGATGACCTTCGTGTGAGCAGGCTAAACCACAGCAATACATAGTTTCATTCAAATGAACCATTTCTGTAAGTTTATCTCTGATATGAGATGCTCCAGGAACACCATTATAATCGGCGGCTTGCCCAGCTGCACCAATTAAGACGTCGCCTACTCCTACTTTACATACATAACTTTGACGGTGATAGCCAGCAAATCGTTCCACGATAGCATTTGTAAATTCAGTTTCACCATCCATGAAGATTCTTTCGGTTGGTACAAAAACATCATCAAAAATAACCAATGTTTCGCTACCACCAAAAGTATTATTGCCCAGATCAATATCTGCATTATCTTCTAATTTTCTTAGGTCACAGGATTGACGTCCGTATATCATGAAAATTCCTTCTGTATCAGTTGGAACTGAAAAACATACAGCATAGTCCTTGTCTTCTTCACGCATTGTAATCGTAGGCATAACCATCACTTCGTGGGAATTCACCATACCCGTTTGATGAGCTTTTGCTCCACGCACTACAATACCATCGTCACGACGCTCTACAACCCGCAAATACATATCAGGATCATCTTGTTGTGAAGGAGATTTACTACGGTCGCCTTTTGGATCAGTCATAGCACCATCAACAACTAAGTCCTCAGTTTGAACATATTTCCAATATTCAACAAAACGCTCATGATAGTTAGTTCCTTTTTCCTGATCAATATCATAAGTGGTACTATACATAGCATTGGCTGCATCTAAGCCGACACAACGCTGGAAACAGCTTGCTGTTTTCTGTCCTAGTAGGCGTTGCATTTTAATTTTTTTAACCAAGTCATCAGTACTTTGATGGATATGTGTAAAGCGATTAATTTTCTTGCCAGTTAGATTAGAAGTTGCGGTCATTAAATCTTCGTACTCAGGATCATTAGCTAATTCATAAGTCATTGCTACTGAATTTAAAGAAGGGCGTATTATAGGATCATTGACAACGTCCTCCACCCTTTTCCCAAACATATACACTTCCAAATTTAATTCTTCTAGACTCTTAATATATTCTTCTCTAGTTTTCATCTAATTATTCCCCATTCTCCTATCTTGGAACCTTGATCTAATTTTATAGTCTTAATCTAAAAATTTCTTCTAGGTCTTTTTCATCTACTGGATATTCATTATTCTTCAACAATCGTTGTTGATTTTCGTACGTTGCTTTTGCAAATGGCTTAATGTCTGCTTCAACAGCGCCGTAGGCTGACATCTTTTCGAGCGGAGCTACTGCATCTAATAGATCATCTAGAGCACCTAAACCATCTTCGCAATCAAAAATAGAGCTTAAATAATTATTTAATTTACTAATATTACCATCGGGATTATTACGTTGGAAGAAGCGTAAAGTTTCGATAAAGAATTGATAGCAAGCTTCACCATGGGGAACATCATACTTTCCACCAAAAGCAAAACTGCAAGCATGCACAGTACCACAACCTGCTGTACCAAAAGATAAACCAGCATATGTTGAAGCTAATAGATATTCATTATTGCGCTCAAATCTAACATCTTTACCATTATCTCTGATATCCATGTAACCTTCTAGAATCAGCTCAATTGCATGTTCTGCGAGCAGATCTGTAAACGGGGTTGCATTTTTGCTGATGTAAGCTTCCACAGAATGAATTAAAGCATCAACTGTTGTATGTGTAAACAGCTCATAACCGACTGTATCTAGCAATTCAGGAATTAGAACCGCATAATCGCAGAACATATCTTGTGTTTGGATTCCCATCTTTAGATCCATTTTTGTTCTTATCATTACTGCGACATTTGTTACTTCAGAACCTGTGCCAGCAGTTGTAGGCACACAAATTAAAGTTTTAGCTTTTTTTACATTTTCTTGAGGATTTTCATATAAGAAGTCGATCGAACCTGTTCGTTCTAGCACTAAAAGTTTAGCAGTATCTAAAACAGCTCCTCCACCAACAGCAATCAATCGATCATAATCATAAGTATCTATCTTATCCATCATCGCTTGGACCATTTCATCAGTAGGTTCACTTGTTCCATAATCCTCACTATAAATAACTGGACAATCTATCTTGCTCTTCTCCTGTAGAGGTTCAAAAATAACCCTATTAGTTAAAATTACATCCTTTGAACTTACTTCAAACTCTTCCAGAAATTCGTCGAAAGTATTAAAACCATGGATCTCTGGACTTACTTGAAAAAATTTCATCTTGCTTACACTCCTTTTCATGCTAAGATCGTCTGAACTTATTTTTATAAAATTTTAAAATTACAACATCAGAAATATATGTTCACAAAAAATATTATTATTGTCTTTTTGACATAATATTGTTCTATTATTTCCCTCCTCAATGTTACCATCCTAGGCTGAAAACTTCAACTAAATCAGGGCTTTGAACCGATGAAACTTGTAGCGGATCCAGGAATCCCAAGTATTGACATCAGTAATTAAAATAAAACATTACCCC
>JGI24707J26582_10003518_pt1 | contig 11216 bp, 13 predicted proteins | sample BioPla1DNA1_FD_26582 | JGI IMG/M metagenome (IMG submission 26582) | reverse complement strand
CCTGTTCACTCATTGAATAGGTTAAGTATACTTCCTTTCTATTAAAAATAGTAATCATAAATTCCAGCCCCCTAGTTATATTTTGCTGAACATAAATATACAAATGTTCACCTATAGTATATAATTCCCCTATCATTTTATCAACCAACTTTAACCAATTCTCTTAAATATCTCAAATTATCCAATGTCATCTGTCAAATGCCCTATTTTAAGGGGTCAAAAAAGGGTGTTTTCCCTCCGATTTTTGACCCTTTTTTTGCCCTTCAACCACTACATGTTGTGGTCAAACCTTACTATTCCTTGTCCGAACCACAATACGTCATCAGAATTGCTGCCTCAACGTGCCTTGAGAGGTCAATAAAGATGTCGTAGGTAGATGGTACCTCCTTGGTGGAAGGCTGTATTTTTGAATATCTCCGATTCTTCCACAGATTTTAAGGAATTATAAATCTAATACTACATTGCTTGCTACACCTTGCAAGAATTATCTGGATATTTCCACATCTATTTCTTTCTAATATATTCAATACCTTACATATTAAAATTGCAAACAACAAAACCCTCAAACACAATTTTGCTTGACGACTTTGTTCATTACAATTTAAAGTTTATTCTAGTTTTCTTCTTTCTTCACTCTAATTATCAAGTCTTCCACCTTTTTCTTAATCAAATCTCTTGTCACCCTATAATCTTCAATTGGACCACCTGATGGATCATCAAGACCCCAGTCTTCACTATGACTATTAGGAACAAAAGGACAAACTACATTACAACCCATGGTTATTAATATATCTACTTCTTCAGGAATATCAGTTAATAACTTAGGACGATGGTCGCTCATATCAACACCTACTTCTTCCATAACCTTTATAGCTAATGGTTTTACTTCAGGATATTCCTTCGTCCCTGCTGAATAAACTTCTAATACATCACTGCCTAATCTTTCAGCCCAACCTTCTGCCATTTGTGAACGGCATGAGTTGTGAACACATATAAACGCAACTGTTTTTTTCATTATAAGCCTCCTCACTTTATGTAAATAAGGTAATATAGTATTAATTTTCCTTCACTCAACTATGATTTGCTTACTCAAACTATTGATTTACTCCATTTTACAAAATATTGAATGCTGACATTAACGATACTGCCAGGTTAGATAATCCATGTACAATCCAGCTTGGCACTATAGATCCAGAAGCCAATTTTTCATTAAGATAACCCATAAACCATCCATCTACGGCTATTATTAAAGTAATAATTGCAGCACCTTGCAATCCAGTAACCCCATAAAAAATGAAGCCATGAAGCAATCCAAATATCAAGGCTTGAATTAAATTACCAGNCGCAAATCCTAATTTCACCAATATTCTCTTCAGTAAAAATCCTCGAAAAAATATTTCCTCAGCCAACCCTGTCTGAATAAAAGCATATAAGAGTATTGGAAGTATCATTGTTATCCCAGAACCTTTAAACTGGAAAGATGATAAATCTGAATTCTCTAAAAAAGCAGGCAAAACCATGAGGTGTAATAATGGAATTATGATTAGAGTAATAATTAATACTAAAATAAGTTTTTTCTCATCAGTAATATCAGGCCTTTTTAAACCTATCCACCGACCAAAAGACTCATCTTTTTTCCTGGTAAAGTACCACCCTATAAATGGCAACAATGAAAAGACAAACAACTGAATCAATGTTTCAAATAAAGCTGATAAAATATACAATTACTTAACCCCCTTTAATGGTTGTTTTAATTTCCTAACTTACAAAAAACTTCATCTTGTGTGTCGTATTCTGTTCTCGGTGCATAATCCTCAAGAATCTCTCAAAATTAGGCTCTTTACCAAAAGAATCATTACCGTATCTATCTATATCAGTATTAAATATAGCTAGAGATTTTTTTATATCAGAATCCATTATGTCATTTCCCTGTGAGCATGTCCCATTATCGATTTCTGATGTCATAAGTTACCTCCTTATCCTAGTAACTGGCGAATTTTCTCTGTCAGAATAGCTTTTATTTTTTCAAAGAATTCATCAAAATCTTTTAATTCCAAAGAAATGTCCCCAGGAATAATTGCCTCTTTACAAAATTTCACTTTCTGATCATCATTCATATCATTATAGTTATCCACCAATCTCATATTGTTTTTCCGTCTGTAACTCTAAGGTCATTCATCTGTTCAAGCATATTTAAGGCAATTTCTTGATTGTTGCTGTTTATGTTACTCTTCATTTGCTGAAGTTTACTTGTTATATCAGATTTGAAATACGTGAATAATACCGCAAATAAGCTCGGATTTCTCTAATATTGTTTTTGTAATCTGAATTGAAATAATAAAATATATTATAAGTAGAAATATGCTCCAACTACTTAATTTAAAAAGAAAATGAAACTATTTCGCATAAACTAAAGCTATTTATTTTTCCACTTCTCATCTATTTTGTCAATTAAAAATGCTGCAAATTCTTTGGTTAGTCTCACCCTATCGCTTCCCCAATTTAAAGCACCTAATGTATCACCGCCATTATAGGTAATATGTTTATCTGGATACAAGTCCTTAAATTCACTAACTAAATCATTCGTCTTCATTTCATATTTCCACCATTCTTGGCTAAACGGAATAGAATTACATTCCACACTAAACTTCCAAGGCCAATTATCATTCTTATCCAATTTCTTGAACTCTGATTTGTCTCTACTGATTTTATAATACCCTATTAAAAATCCTGTCCCAACACTGTGACAAATTAGAATATCACCTTTATTAAGCTTATTAGCAGCATCTCCAAATCCTATCTCATCATTATCTTTAAGTCTATCCCCTTGTTTAAACGGATTCCCCGTCACACCAATAGGTTTAAGATAATATCCCATCTTTGTATTACCTTTCTTAGCTGGTTTAATATTTATGAATTTATTGATTTTAAATTTTTTCTCTGGCTGTGCAGGATTATTCTTTTTAAATTCCTCTGCTGCTTTATGTATTGCCTCAATTTGATTTTTACTTATATCCGATACAGGAATTTCCTCTATTTCAGAACGGAGTAATTTTTGTTGTTCAGCATTGCTAATACATACGCCCCATTCATAATTGTTAACTAATCCTTTTGATGTAAAGTTTGCCGAGGTTATTATACATCCTATTTCCTTTTCATCTTTATAAAATAAATAAACCTTTCCGTGTAAATCATCATTAATTTTTACAGATAATTCAACATTGTGGCTTTCACAGTATTTAAATAATTTTAGCACTGAATCTGCTTTATTTAAAGCATCATTATATCCTTCAAAGACAGTATAAACAGTTAATTTTTTGATGCTATTAATTTTTTCTAAGAAGTCTCCCATATCATTTGTAAGAAAAGGTGAGACTAAAATTAATTCATCTGATTTCTTAGAGAATTTTAATATCTCTTTAAAGTGATTGCTTGACCTGTGATTTCCTAAAATGTTCGCACTATCTATCATAATCAATTCTCCTCTTGCTTTTCCTTTATTATACATGTTTCATCTAAATACTTCTATTATATTACTTTTTCGTAAAATTTGCATTTTCAGCTTTTCTCGCTATCTCATCAATGGGAATCTGTCCTTCTTCATCACCAAACTCCACATTTATATTGATATGAGTATCTGCATTTTTGTGGGATAATGATACAACCGTCTCAAAGTGCCTTGAGAGTACAATACATCCCACTATCCAATGTCATCTATTAAACAACAACTTAATTTAAAGAGGCAATAAACGGTGTTTTTCACTGTTTATTGCCACAATTTTACTCCTCAAACTCTATATTTTATATCCTAATTGCCAAACAGGTTAGCATGGAATTCATCCCCTACACAGACGGACAAATTTGTGTATATTTATTGTCTCATATTACTCTTAACTCTCGAAACATTCATTCTCTGGGATCTTTTCGATACTATGAGCCCCAGTAGTAAAAATGCTACTGCGAATAATATCATTATTAATAATTCATTTCTTATCTCCCCGTAAGAGCTGATATTCGTGTTGTTTGCTTTAACGAAGTGGTAAACTGGGAAGAACTTCGCTATATTTAGCACTTTTTCTCCCAAGTATTCTTGTGGCACCATTACCCCTGATATAAATGATGTACCAAGAGATAACACTGTTGCTAGTGCCATTATTGCATATCTATTGTTAGTTAAGTTAGTTACTAGGAAAGTTAAGCTTAATATTGAAGTCGAGAATACAACTATATTTACAATATATTTTTCAAAATCAATTAATCCGATTAGGTCGCCTTTCCATACTATAAATCCTATAATGAAGACGGCTACTGTAGCTACAGCAATACTTAGCTGTCCTAAGAGTATTTCTATATTGTAATTTAAGAATCTTTTTGATGAAATCCTACGTCGCAGTGCAACCTTTTTATTATTTATTTCTGACATAACAAGCCCAATAGCCATTATATATATTGCCACGATTGCATAACCAGTAAAGTTAAAATAAAAGTTGGCCCACTTGATTGCATTTTTATTACTTTCACCTTGCTTATCTATAAAATTAACCTGAACTGTTTCGGTTAAAGCTTCTTCTACGTCATCTAACATATATTCGTCGCCTTGGTAGGCAATATTTGCAAATGAAAGATATTTATTGATTTGATTTTCAAGTTGCATAGATTCAGGTCTTCTGTCATCTGTATATACTATAACTGATTCTTTCTTCCCTAAAGTATCTTCATCAAAGCCCTCTGGAATTATTAATACACCATGAGCACTTTCCATAAAGATCTGTTCCTTTATATAAACTTCATCTTCCTTAGTGTCTACGATGTCATTTCTGCTTTTTATATAATCTATTAAACCATTGGATAATTTGCTGTTTTCATTGTCAATAATTCCTACACTTAGACGGATATCGCTAAAGTCAGTTTCAGTATCACCCATGCTGGAACTATTTAATATAACTGTAACAAGAAATAGTGCAAAGTAAAGTAATATAGCAAATTTATTATTCCATGTTATTTTAAAGAAATATTTATATACTGTCATATGTTCGCCTCCTTAGGAAGAAATAGGATCCACATAATAATATAACAATGTATATGCCTAGAACCACTATACCTTCAGGAAATGTTTCTGTATTTCCTATTAGATTAATTCTATATAGGTTATTGGTGATTATTGAGAATGGATTAATTCTGCCAATAATTGGTGCCTTTTCATCTATTAAGCTCTTCATACCTGGTCCATTAAGACCTGACAAAAACGAGAAAAACAGGGTAATGGCAATACCAAATGCAGTTTTTGTATTATTATCTTTTTTGCTTGAAGCTCCTAAAAATACTCCAAGAGCCACACCAAATAAATTACCAATAATTATAAGTATAAAACTATAAGTAAAATTCGTAAATAAATCAAGTTTCAAAACGTATTTTAAAAATAAGAGTAAGATTATATTTGAAATAATATTCAATATAAATGCAACTATGGTACCTGACACTAGAAAGCTTTCTTTTTTTAGGGGAGTCACATTTAGTCTAATCCCTACATTAGAGAGGTTTGCCTGCATTAAACTTACGGTTTCAATTCCTATAAATAATGCGTATGCACTGACCATAGCTATTAGTGCGTAATAGATTACAATTATGGAGTTTGATTCTTGATCCTTTTGTTTTATATAGCTTACTTGAAATTCAGTTCCTTCTATTGGTCTGCCTAGCGCAATTGCTTGCTTTATTTGTTCGACTACTTCTTTTATTATTGATTGGCTAATTCCTGACTGTGAAACTACAAGCTCCATATCTTCATCCACATAAACGTGAATTTCTTCATTTATTAACTTATCCTTATAGCTTTCGTCTGTAATTTCATAAATATTAAATTCCTCCACATCTTCAAGCATGAATTTTAGTGGATTATCTTCACTTACACCAACATTGATATCTTCTATGGTTTCGTATGTTAGTCCACTAAAAGCGAGATTAAAGAAGGATGCTAGAATTATAGGGAATAATATTGTCCAAAACACTTGACCGGAATCTCTGAAGAAGTTTTTTCCTTGATAGATAACATTTCTTGCTAAACTTTTCATATTATTTGGTATAGATACCTTTTGTTTTGCTTTTAATATCCATACCTGCCTCCCTTCTTGGTTAATCTCGCAGTTCCTTGCCTGTAAGTTCTAAGAACACGTCATTTAGCGTAGGTTGCTGACTATATAGCTTTGTATAAACTAAGCCGTGCTTCTTTATAAATTCTAATAGATTTGTCAAGTTGTTTGCACCGTTTTCAAACATTATAATAAAGTCGCCATTAACCCTCGTGGCTTCTATTACATTTGTTATATTACTTAACCCACTTACTACTTCATCTTTTATTTCTAAAAAGCTTACAACTATTTTCTCAGATGTAGTTATCATTTCTTTTAATTCTTTAGTGGTACCTGACACTATGTCTTTCCCATTATCCATAATTACAATTCTACTAGCAATCTGCTCTACTTCTTCTAGGTAGTGAGTTGTATAAATTATTGTACTTCCCTGTTTGTTTAACTCTAGTATTCCTTCTAGAATAAAGTTCCTACTTTGAGCATCTACTGCTACTGTTGGTTCATCTAATATAATGAGTTTTGGCTTATGAACTATGCCTGCTGCAATATTTAATCTTCTCTTGAGTCCACCGCTAAGTTTCCTTGGGTAAAACTTTTCATAATCTTTAAGATCCACAAATTCTATAGCCTCGTCTACATATTGCTTTCTTTGCTTGCTATCGTCTATATAAAGTCCAGCGAAATAGTCTATATTTTCCCTTACTGTAAGATTTTCAAATACTGATACTTCCTGAGGAACGAGTCCAATTTGTCTTTTTATATCATATGAATTTGAAGTCATCTTTTCTCCAAATACCTCTATTTCACCTTTATCATAGTTTAATAGTGACAGTATACTATTTATCGCTGTAGTTTTACCACATCCATTAGGACCTAAAAGCCCTAATACTTCTCCTTCTTTTACTTCTAAATTAAAATGATCAAGGGCTATCTTCTCTTCATATCTTTTTACTACATTTTTAGCATTTACTACTAACATGTTTATCACCTCGAATTTATATTTGATTTTATATTTGACTTTAGTTTATATTGTTTTGCTTGATTGTGGTAGTGTATTAAGTAATATAGTGGTATGACATTTGACATGTGATGATGTATAATTAAACTGATGTATAGTTTCCAGTTGTTTGAATATTTCAGAAGGTGGTGAATCAGAGTCTCATTCTAATGACCTTATGTTTGTTAGCGTAAACATAACCCTAGTCATTGGTCTAGAAACTCTGTAGTTTATGACAACTTTAAGAAGATTAATAGAAAAACTATTTATAATTGGAATATGTTTGTACAACACCTATAATATATATCCAGATAATAATTTGGTTTTGTATTTTCTAATAGCTCTTATATTCTCATCTTTGCTAGAGATAATTAACACTGAACAAATTAGAATTACTTTGTATATTGGATTTGCACTTCTATGCATATACAATCAAATATTTTTGTTATATATTCCTCTTGTTGCATATGATTTATTTAAAGATTATAAGTTTTATGCATTCATTAGCATACCCTTAACATTTGTAGATTTTTATCCAGAGAATCTAATACTTTTCCTATTTTCTGCCTACATATCAATAATCAACACAAAACAAATCGAGATTGTTGAAGAAAATTTGAGAACTAGAGATAAAATTAAGGAAGATAGTCTACTGCTAGAAAAACATAATGAACAGCTTAAAAAGGATAAGGAAAAGAATGTTCATATTGCTATTCTTACTGAAAGAAACAGAATTGCTAAAGAGCTTCACGATGCCATAGGACATGCAATATCAAGTAGTATATTACAAGTTGAATCCCTTAAAATCATTTCTAAGGAAAAAACTCTTGAAGATAAGCTAGATAATCTTCAAGATACCCTAACAAATGGTATGGATGATATCAGGACTAGTATTCATAATTTACACAATGAATCCATGGACTTAAAGAATCAAATCGAAAGGCTCTACTCCAATGTACCAAATCTTGATATTGAGCTTGTTTATAAAATGGGAGGCGATTTAAGTTATGACCTGAAATACGACATTCTGTCTGTTGTTAAAGAAGGTCTTACTAATTGTACAAAGCACTCTAATGCTGATAACCTTAAGATAACTTTATTAGAACAACCCAAGTTCTATGCCATTGTTATAAAGGATAATGGTAGTACCTTTAATGAAAAGTCTTACAATAGCAATAGTGGTATTGGGCTTATGTCTTTAAAAGAGATAGCTGTTAAGTATAATGGATTTGTTAATACCAGTTTTGATAAGGGTTTTAAAATACATATGACGCTTATGAAGGTGTAGAAACGCATGAAAATGTGTGAGTTTAATGGTGAATGTATTGTTTGATGGGAAATATATTGTTACATGAGAAATATAATATATTAGTAAGGCTTTCTTGAGAGGATGATTGATGTGAATATAATAATTATTGATGATGACTACTTGGTTGTAGAATCCCTAAAGACTATTGTTAGTGCTAATGGTATAGATGTTCAAGCCATTGGATATAACGGACATAATGCTATAGAACTCTATAAGAAGCATAAACCAGATGTGGTTTTGATGGATATAAGAATGGAAGTTTTAAATGGTATAGATGCTACAAGAAGCATTCTAAAAGAGTTCCCTGACGCAAAAATACTATTAATTACAACGTTCCAGGATCAGGAATACATAGCCCAAGCTCTTGCCATAGGATGTAAAGGCTACATACTTAAACAAAATATAAAAGGTATAATTCCAGCAATCAATGCTGTATATGCAGGGAACATGGTGTTTGATTCTCATATAGTACAAAACATTAGAAGTAATTCTAAAATAAACACTGAAAGAGATAATGAAAGAGATACAGAATTTAATATATCCGATAGTGATATTGACCTCTCAGAAAGGGAGATTGAGATACTTCTCTTAGTTGCTGAAGGCTTGAATAACAAAGAAATTGCAGAGAAATTGTATTTGAGTGAAGGTACCGTCAGGAACTATATATCTAATATGCTCGATAAACTTTATCTAAGAGATAGGACCCAGCTTGCAATTTATTATTACAAGATGAAATTTGGAGTAGAATAAGGTAAAGGAGTATATTCATTAGCGGTACCACCATAAATCAAATGTTAATTTATTACATTTTGCATTAATATGCTAATAAAGCCTCTCGTACTTGGTCCGGATTCCAATCAGGATTCATATATAACAGCTCCGATACCCAGCCGGTTACTATTACCACATCCATCTCCTCAGCATATTCCACTGCCTGACGGAGTTCTTCGCTGTCTTCTTTCAACCCAAAGCTTATATTAATCACCCTACAATCATATTCGAATACCTCTTTCTTTTATTTAGATTGAAAGTGCATTGTTTCTGATAATTTTATATTGTAGTTTATAAGAGAAAAGTCTCTTTTCCATGGGCTCTGCTTTTCCAATAAATAAAGAGCACAACTAGGGAAGATAACTCCTTTAATAAAAGAATACTTGGATTCTAAAATCCTAACAAAAAAGCCTCGGAATATCTCTTCTTCCATATTGCACCTCAAATAATGCCATTATTAAACAATAATATTAAAGTAGATAGCATATTATTGTAAAATCTTTTCTGCTGCACCTTTAGCACCAGAACATTTTTTAAATCCATCTGAAATAATAATGGCATTTTGTTTATATATTGGATCATTTATTAATTTATTAACAGCATTGAAGATTGAATTCGAATTCACTTTATTCAATCTGATCCCCGCCTTCAGTTGTAATACTCTTTCCGAAACACCACCTTGCTTTGCAGTTTGTGGCAGCATAACTAATGGGACACCGAAGTATAGACTTTCATTAACACTGTTCATTCCACAGTGAGAAATAAACACATCTACTTTCTGGAGTACTGCTATTTGGTTAATGTATGAAAATACCGATATATTATCTGGTAAAATTCCAAATTCCTGAGTAGAAACCAAATTTCCAATAGACATAATGATTTGATAGTCTGTTTCTGAAAAAGCTGTGATACATTGTTTGTATAATGTTAGCATATCGTTATTGATCGTTCCCATTGAAATGTAAATAAGTTTCTCTTTTGTTTTTTCTACTTCATTAGTAGCAGATCTGATAGAAGGTCCTACAAAGATATATTTATCTGAAAAAATATCTGAATAAGGTTGAAATTCTGGTGATGTATAAACGATGGTATTCGTATTATTATCATTTTGAATAATATCTAAAATACTATTTATTGGATAGCCCTTATCTTGCAGTCTTTTTATCTGTTTATTCATTTTGGGGATAGACACGATCATTCTTAATAGTTCACCAATACTCTGTTTCATGATTTTTGATGAATATCTATTAAATGCAAAAGTTGTAGTCGAAGATACAAACGGAATGCCTAATTTCATGGCAAGGGCTTTTCCCCAGACAGCCATAGAATCAGCCACAATACAATCTGGTTTTAGCTGTTTCAAATCAGCGCATACCTTATCATCAAGAGCTAATGTAGTGTCGACTAAAATCTTCGTAGCGAATGCTAAATCTTTACCTAGACGTACAGAATCTTGTGCTGTTAATTTTTGCTCCATATCAAATTCATCACACGAAACAAATATTGCTCCGGTTGACTCAATTTTTTCTCGTAGAGCATTATAAGAGTAATACCAAATCTGATGCACTTTAAAAAAATGGTAAGATAAAAAGTTGTATAATAGGAATAATAACTAAAGTAATAAAATTCACAATTAACAAGCGTTTTTATCTACAATTATTGTCTTTTTTAAACCTATCCATCTAAAGAAAGGCTCTTTCTTCCTTTTTGTTAAACCACCATATGAATGGTAAAAATGCAAATATAAAATTCTGTATTAAGGCATTTTGTAATGCCGACAATGTATTTATCACATTATCAATTCCTTTCAATTAGCTAATTGCTTTTACAATTAATAAATCATACTACTATTAATCATAATATTATATAATTACTTTATCGAAGTAAAATCGGAGTAAATTTCAGGTGAAATTTGAAGATCCAGTAGACATGTTTCCACAAACAGAAAGCCATTGAATGTCATCTCCATACTCAATGGCTTAATCTATTGAAATTACTTTGTTTAAAGCTTCTCTAACTTCACGATAACCTCTGTATGCCTTGAGAGGTC
>JGI24707J26582_10003517_pt1 | contig 11217 bp, 7 predicted proteins | sample BioPla1DNA1_FD_26582 | JGI IMG/M metagenome (IMG submission 26582) | reverse complement strand
CAAAACCCTTATCCTTTAGTGATACAGTGCTTAGCTGAGAGTGGCATCATGGCCTTTGTCTCACGCAGTTCAGCCGCAAATATTCCGGTCAATCTTGATTTAGCTAAAAAACTCGGTTTGCGTGAAACGACCTATTCTGTTTCAATCCCTTTGGGCGCTACCATTAATATGGCGGGCGCAGCGATCACCATTTCTGTACTGACCTTAGCAGCAGCCTATACCCTAGGTATCGAAGTCGATATTGCGACGGCTCTTTTATTGAGTCTACTGGCAACGATTGCCGCTTGCGGTGCATCCGGCGTACCGGGCGGTTCCCTACTTTTAATTCCAATGGCTTGTAGCTTATTTGGTATCAGCAATGAGATAGCGGCACAGGTGATTGCCGTTGGGGTAACAATCAGTGTGATTCAAGATTCGGTAGAAACAGGCTTAAACTCATCATCTGACATTCTGTTTACTGCCGCAGCGGATATCGCTGCCCGTCGTACGTCATAAAGCGTAGATAATAGGGCATAAAAAACAATGACTGATATCAGCCTTTAAGCCGATATCAGTCATCTACCAGTTTAGTGTTAACTAAACGCTTTCTTAATTAAGCAGGGAAAGAGCCTACCACACCACCATCTTCACGCCAGATGACAACAGTCGCCGGACGTGGACGGTCTGCTTTTTCAGCGTCAGGCCATGTAGATACAGCCGTCGGATTGTTTTGTGAATCCTCTAAGCTTTGACCTTCACCCGGGTGCTGGATATTAACAAAAAGGTATTTAAGATCCGGCGTCCACGTAATACCGGTGACCTCACAGCCTTTAGGGCCAACTAAGAAACGGCGAATAACTTTCGTCTTAGGATCAGCAACTAACATGCTGTTATTACCCTGACTTTCATACTCACCGCTATTAGAGTAGTTACCGTCCGTTTGAATCCACAATAAACCGCGAGGGTCGACAGCTAAGCCATCAGGACTATTAAAGGTATTACGCTTATCGATATTATCCGAACCGGCATAAATATCATCATGCACATTTGGATTACCAGCAATAACAAATAAATCCCATTCAAAGCTATCGGCCGTTGCGTCATTATCTGCTTCTACCCAGCGCACAATCTGACCATAGGCATTTTTCTCACGTGGGTTAGGGCCATAAGCATCTGGATGCTTTGGACCACCGGGATAACGCTCTTTGCCGCTACCACGATTAGAGTTATTTGTTAGCGTAACAAATACTTCTTTGCTGTGAGGGTGAACTGCGACCCACTCCGGACGATCCATTGGGGTTGCACCAACTGCATCTGCCGCTTGACGAGTATGCACTAATAACTCACCCATATCCGTAAATAAATCACCTAAGCGACGACCATCAACTGTTGGCGTATCTAATACGAGTGGCAACCATTTACCGGTCCCCATGAAGCTACCGTCTGTTGCTTCATTATCGCTAAATACAGCTACATAAAGCGTACCTTCATGTAATAATTTACGGTTAGCTTCTGCGTTATTCGGGTCAAACTTTCCATCAGAAATGAATTTATAGATGTATTCGCTGCGCTGGTCATCACCCATGTAAATAACGACACGATTATCCGGCGCTAACGTAATTGCCGCATTTTCATGCTTAAAGCGACCTAAAGCAGTCAGTTTCTTCGGTTTAGATTCCGGATCAAAAGGGTCAATCTCTACAATCCAGCCAAAGCGGTTAATCTCATTTGGTTCGACCGTCCAGTCAAAACGCTCATCGTGGGTATCCCAAGCATAAGTCTCATCAGCGGTTTTGCTTGAGCCTTTATAGCGCTGAAGACCGGCTGTTTGTTTTTCATCGAGGAAATCACTGTACTCAACGTCATCCGCATTTTTGGTACCAACACCAAAATAATCGGTCACGTTCTCCTCACAGGTGAGGTATGTATTCCAGTAAGTGTAACCATTACCACAGTTACCAAAGGTACCGTAAACATTACGACCTTCAGGATCTTTATTGGTACGAACCAAGTCGGCACCAACGGCAGGACCCACTAATTCCATCAAGGTATTCGCGTTGATACTGCGATTATATTTAGAGTCTAAAACAGGCTCCCATAAACCTTGATCGTTTAGGCGCACATGCACGACTGATGCACCTTGTGCGTGTTGAGACTTACGAATCCAATCAGCATTCCAGCCCTCACCACCCGGTGTCACGCCTTTGGGGAAAAAGTACTCTGGTGTCACNTATTCGTGGTTAGTNACTAATAGACCTTCTTTGCTACTGCCACTGATACTGTCTTTCGTATCAATAGGGAAGAAATGTATACCGTCGTGGTTAAAACCGATTTGTTTTAACTGTGCATCAGCGTTGTCACTGGCATCACCAAGAAACGCCGGTGAGTTGCTATGTAATTTATCACCCCAACGGTTAATAACAGCAGAACGGTAGCCATCAGGCAGAGTAATTGTATCTAAGGTATCAGCTTCTAAACCAGCAAAGTTTTTAATTTCTTCCGGGTTAAACATGCCTAACGCTGAGCCTGCTTGGTTACCTACATTGGCTGCAGTTTTTGCAAGCACATCAGTCACACCTAAACCAAAGAAACTAATAACACCAAGACCCAAACCGGCCTTTAAAAAACCGCGACGAGACTGAGCTGCTTCTACTAACTCATGAAACGGAGTGGTTTCGCTCTCATTTGCGGGGATATCATCTAGATCAAATTCTTTCATAGCTAACTCCAATAGAAAAAAATAAGCTAGCGCTATTGTCACAAAAGAATATGAACATCTGATGACGGTTTTTAAACTTTTTAGTTAAAGTATCCCTTCTTCTACTATTTCTCCCATGCTCAAGGTGTAATAGCGGTCTGCTACTTGCTTAGCCAAATGGTAATTCTGCTCAGAAATTAAAATACTAATCCCCTTTTTTTTAAGCTCAACGATCATCTCAATCATCTGATCGACAATCACCGGCGCTACCCCCTCTGAAGGCTCGTCCAATAGCACCATGTAGGGATTACCCATCAAACTACGTGCCACACTCAGCATTTGCTGCTCGCCGCCGCTCATCTTGCCACCGGGACGGTGGACCATTTTCCCGAGGTTGGGAAAAAGCTGATACAACCGCTCTTCTGTCCAATAAAAGACAGCTTCACCATCGGGCCAATAACGCTCAGGCTGCCGTCCCGTCAGTAAATTTTCTTTCACTGTTAATTCACTAAAAACACGCCTATCCTCAGGTACAAAGCCTAAACCGGCACGGGCAATTTGATAGGAAGGTGCTTTGCTAATATCTTGACCATTAAAAATTACCTGCCCCTCCTTACGGTCCATCATATTCATAATGGCCTTAAGCGTCGTAGATTTACCGGCACCATTAACACCCATCAGAGCGACAACCTCACCTTTTTTTACTTCAAACGACAAGTCAAAAATAGCCTTAGCTCGGCCATACCAAGCAGAAAGGTGATTAACGGTTAGTAAGGTAGTTGAATCATTCAAGTCACTCATACTAAGCCTTAGCCCCCTCTGTAAATACACTAGTGCCTAAATAAACTGCTCTCACCTGAGCATCCTTAGCAATTTCTGCGGCTGAACCCTCTGCTATTAAACTACCTTCTGCCAATACTAAAATACGATCAGCATAATTAAAGACCACATCCACACTATGCTCAGTAAATAAAACGGCCATTTGTCGCTGTATTGACAAGAACTTCACTAACTTCATCAACAAATGGCGTTCTTCTGCTGCCATACCGGCCGTCGGCTCATCCATGAGCAATAACTCCGGACTGTGAGTTAAAGCCATCCCTAACTCTAACCGCTTCACATCGCCATACGCTAATTCACTGGCTTGGCGATTAGCTAAATGCGCTAAGCCAACTTGTTGCAGCAGTTCATGCGCGTCATTAACTGTCGTAAATGCATGGGAGTCTGCTTGGTGTAAGGCAACCTGCATATTTTCTAAGACACTCATTGAATTAAAGACTGTCGCAATTTGAAAGGTTCGACCGATCCCCTTAGACCAAATGCCGGCAGCATCTAAACCCTTTAAAGACGTTCCTTTAAAGAATATCTCGCCACCGGTGGGTTCAAACTGCCCACCAACCATATTAAAAATCGTCGATTTACCGGCACCGTTAGGACCAATTAGGGCAAGCATCTCACCACGTTTGATATCAAAAGAAGTATCATTAACCGCCCAAAAGTCCCCATAGCGCTTATTAATACTTTTAACTTCTAACATAACTTCTTGAGATTGAGTCGCCGGTTCAGATGTAACCGTAGCAACTTCTTCTAGCGCCTCAGTATCGCTGGCAGCCGTGACAGTCGTTGTACGATTATCCTCTTTGCGGGCAACGTTAAACCAGTGCCTAATACCAACTAAACCACTGGGTAATAACAGCACCAACACTAAAATAATGCCACCTAATAACGCCTTCCAGTAATCGCTATATAGAGTGACCCAATCATGCAGAACCACATAGCTCACTGCCCCCACTAAAGGACCGGTTACCGATTGAATGCCACCTAACAGTACCATCACTAAGCCATCCACCGAGCGGGCGACGCTCAGCTCATCTGGTGAAATACTACCTTTGGAATACACATAAAGGATACCGGTCACACCGGCAAAAAAACCGGAAACTATAAATGCCTGCCATTGCACCCGTTTAACCTTGATACCAAGTGCCTGTGCTCGCATCGGGGCATCGCGTGTAGCACGCATGGAGTAACCAAAGGGTGTAAATAACAAATAGCGAATGGTCAACACCGCTGCAATCACTACCAATAAAGTAAAGTAATAATAATTACGCGGATCGCTAAGCATACCCTCCGGCCAAATACCGATAAGACCATTGGAGCCACCGGTGAACCCATCCCATTGGAAGATAATTGACCAGACAAACTGGGCAAATGCGAGCGTCAACATGGCCATATAAATACCGCTTAAACGCACACTGAACCAGCCAAATACGATCGCTGCAGCCAAACCACCTAACGGTGCCACCAAAATCACCAGCCACATTGGCCAAGCTAATTGCGTCACTAAAATAGCCGCAGTATAAGCACCCACTCCAAAAAATGCGGCGTGACCAAACGAGCTCATACCCCCCGGCCCAACGATAAAATACAAGCTACTCGCAAATAGTGCCATCATCAAACCATCTTGCATAATCAACATCAAATACGGCCATTGCTCTTCAAGCAACGGGAAGCTGGCCAGTACAGCGATGGCTAAAACAGCAACTATCTTATAAGAATTGGACGCCGGGACTAACGGCGGTTCACCATGTAAGGCACGTGGCATACTTTCTTGCGGCTTACCAAGGAGTCCCCACGGGCGGTAAATTAACACCAACGCCATCAATACAAACTGCATCACGAGGGTCAATTGACTAAATTCAATCGTTATCCCAAAAATTGTCTGTGTACCCAACCAAATACAGATAGCTTTAATTTCAGAGATTAATAACGCCGCTAAAAACGCACCTGGAATAGAGCCCATGCCACCAATAACAACGACAGCAAAGACATCCCCAATAAGATTTAAATCAATTGTTAGGCTTGCCGGTTCACGAGGCAACTCCAACCCGGCTGCCAATGCCGCTAAAAAACAGCCTAAGGCAAAAACAGCGGTAAATAACCACGCTTGGTTGACTCCTAAGGCGCTTAGCATTTCCCTATCGTGAGTCGCCGCACGGACATATAAACCAAAACGAGTAAAACGTAATAGCACCCAAACAGCCAATAGAATGGCCGGCCCCATCACAATTAATAACAAATCATATTCAGGAAAGGAGCGATTTAGCATCTGTATCGCTCCCTCTAAGCCCGGTGCCTTAGGCCCTAATAAATCTTCGGGTCCCCACATCCACAAAGCAAAATCACTGATAATCAATAAAATGGCAAAGGTTGCCAATAACTGAAATAATTCGGGCGATTTATAAATACGCCTTAACACCACGATTTCAATCAATGCTCCAAGTAGAGCAACAATCACCGCAGAAATAAAAATACTACCCCAAAAACCTAAGACTGAGCCCGCCCCCCAGGTCGTACTAAAGTGATAGGCAATATAAAGGCCGAGCATATAAAAGGAGCCGTGAGCGAAGTTCACCACACGGCATACCCCAAAAATAATGGTCAATCCTAAGGCCGCTAAAAATAGCGTAGAAGTGCTCGCTAAACCATTGAGCAATTGAATTAATAAAGCGTCCATTTATGTATCTAAAAACTAAATCGGTCTTGTCGTGAATCACTCGACAAGACCGATTTTTTACTTCTTATTAGTCCTCAACAGGTCGTAATTTCGCCACTTCTTCATCGGTAGGCTGTACATCCTTGCCATTGATGTACTGGATATTGGTCATAATCCCCTCGCCGTCCTTGATATCTAAAGTACCAACAAATGCCCCCATGGTTGATTGATGATCCTGTGGTCGGTAGTAGATGGGACCAAGCGGTGAATCATGCTCAAGCCCTCTAAAGCTCGCAATTAAATCTTCTGTTTCGGTAGAGCCAGCTTTTTCAATACCGGCTGCCAAAGACTGCACCATCATGTAGCCAACAATAGAACCCAAACGCGGATAATCATTAAACATTTCCTGATAAGCGTTTAAAAAAGCATCATGCTCAGGGGTGTCAATGGCATACCATGGGTAACCTGTGACAAACCAACCTACCGGCGTATCCTCCCCCAAGGTATCCAAGTACTCAGGTTCACCACTTAGCATACTGACGGTAGGTAAGTCATCAAACACATTACGTACTTGACCGGCACGGACAAATTTAGTGAGGTCGGTACTGAAAAGGACGTTAAACAAAGCCTCNGCGCCTGAATCGTCTAACGCTTGCACGACACTGCCTGCATCAATTTTATTTAAAGGAACGGCCTGCTCAAGTACAAACTCAATATCCGGCTGTTGCTTGCGCATCTCTTCTTTAAATGTCTCAATCGCCGACTGTCCATATTCGTAGTTAGGGTATATCAATGCCCAACGCTTTTTCTTAAAAGCCACCGCAGCAGGGACTAACATGCGCGTTTTCATATAGGTTGAGTCACGTAGACGGAAGGTGTAGCGATTGCCATCATGCCAAGTCATTTTGTCAGTTAATGGCTCACCGGCTAGGAAGAACACTTTATTTTGGCGTGCATAATCAGCAATCGCCAAGGCAATATGTGATAAAAAACTGCCTGCCAACATATCGACCTTGTCACGTCTTAATAAATTTTGAGCTTCGCGTACTGCAGCCCCCGGATTACCCCCATCATCACGGATAATAATCTCTAATTTCTTACCACCTAATAAACCACCCGCTTCGTTAACCTCATGCACAGCCAACTCAATGCCTTTTCTATAAGGCTCTAAAAATGAAGGGATGGTTTTGTAACTATTAATTTCACCGACCTTAATAACATCCTTGGCAACTGCCTGACTACCTAAAATAGATAAAGAAAGACTGAGCAGTACTCCCTTAAATAAGCGCGAGAAGCGGGCCATCGTTTACTACCTCTTATAAATGATTTAAAATCATGTGGTTAATAAGTAACTCTGTATTATAGAGAACTAATATTGAGTTGAGTTATATTTTTTACAATTAGAGATTGGCTTTATATTTTATAGCTAAAGCTTTTGATAAGAACACATCTCCACACACACGGAATTCATAACATGGCAGCTTTTTTAGAGGGCAAAGTACTTAGCGTACACCACTGGACAGATACACTATTCAGCTTTACCACCACGCGTGATGAGGCCTTACGTTTTAAAAACGGTCACTTTATTATGATTGGTTTACCGGTCGATGGTAAGCCTCTTTTACGCGCTTATAGTGTTGCCAGTGCCAACTACGAAGATCATTTAGAGTTCTTAAGTATTAAGGTACCTGATGGCCCACTCACCTCTCGCTTACAGCACATTAAAGAGGGTGATAATATTATTATCGGTCGTAAACCTACCGGTACGCTGGTATTAGACTATTTATTGCCCGGCAAGCGTTTATACCTACTTTCTACCGGTACCGGTCTGGCACCATTCCTTAGTATCACACGTGATCCTGAGACCTATGAGCAATTTGATGAAGTGATTTTGGTTCATGGTGTACGTACAGTAGCTGAGCTGGCCTACCACGATCTATTTACCAAAGAGTTACCAAATCACGAGTACCTTGGAGAGATGGTCTCTAAGCAGCTTAAGTACTACCCAACAGTCACTCGTGAAGAGTTTGTTAACAAAGGCCGTATTACGAGCCACATCGAGACGGGCAAGTTATTCAAGGACTTAGGTGTACCGGCATTAAACCCCGAAGAAGACCGTGTGATGATTTGCGGTAGTCCGGAGATGCTGCGTGAGCTTAAAGAAATGGTTGAGGCTCGCGGTTTTGTTGAGGGTAATACTTCTACCCCCGGTCACTTTGTGATTGAGCGTGCTTTCGCAGAGCAATAAGCGCTTTAGATTTTAGGCTCTTGGAAAAATGGCAAGGTATGTACTAGATACCTTGCCATTTTTTTCAGCACATCCCCGCCGGTTGGAGAAGCACCTTTGTCAACACTGGCGCTCCCTTTATTAGTACTTATTTGAAATACAACAGTAACTCTTATGGAATATTCATAACTTACAATCATACTGCTCAAAGTTAAAATCAATAAAATAAGAGAACTGAACACTATGACTATTGAATGTACTTTTAAATTAAACGGTGAGGAATTCACTAAGTTCAATATCGGTGCACTTAGTGTTAAAGCATTTTCCGGAATGGATGAATATAGAAATAAAAAACAATATCACTGCATGCTCAACAAAGGGCCTATACCTTTAGGAAAATACTAGATAGTAGACAGAAGTTGTTTTGGTAGTTTAGGTTGTAAGGCCATGACCAAACATTCTGTGAAGGTGTCAAAAGGGGAGCTTCAGACTGCACCCAAAAGGACAACAGGGTCGTAGTGAAGAATGCATAACCATCAAAAATCAAAAGGATTTAATACTATTCGGTCATTATTACTTAATACTAAAAAGGCATCATACACGCCCGCGATACTTTTTTAAGCCATTAGAAATAACTTTCCCAAAANTGCAAATGTTTTTTAACGCGCGTCAAACCCACGTAATATTCATTTCTAGCGCTTTCTTCAACCACTTTTTTTGGTAAAAAACTTTGCTCATCGGCACTATAAAGCACCACAAAGTCAAACTCTTTACCCTTTGCCTGAGCTACCGTTAAGCATGACAAACCAACACGGTCATTCCAAGACCTATAAAGTGATTGACTGAATTGCGGCCAATCCTTAAAAGTCATCCCCAAAGAATGAAGAATGTTAAGTAAAATACGCCACGACGTGTAGTGATATTCAGATGCCAAACCGGCGGACTCAATCACTCTAAATAAACCCGCCTGCTCTGCAAACTGAGCCAATAAGGGGGCCAAAGGCTCTTCCATATTGCTTTTTAAAATACCTCTTAGCGCAGTCACCATATTCTCAGTAAAAACCGGGGCACCCTGGTTACCTGATAAATGCATAAAAGTATAACTCTGAAAACTTTTAGCATTGGCTGATTTAATGACTTCCGTCTTGGCCTCAGGACTTAAAAAACAATAATTACCTTGATAAAAACGCTTCACATCATAAGAAAAAGCTTTTTTAGCTGAACTGTTTGACGCTCGTGGTTCATCCGGTGACGTGCCTGCTAATAAAGGTAATTGTGCCGTTTTTAAACTAAACAGGACATTCACTAAACTTACCACATATAGCTGCGACAAGTTATAGCTTATCCGATAATCCCCACGCGTATGCATCCAAACTTGCCAAGCGGCCTTCATTGACTGCAATTGGTTCTGAGCAATTAAAGCGACACGTTTACGTGGTTTAGTTAATAATTCAGGAAATTGATTCTTAGGTCGATNCTCAATTGATACCGGCGGCTTTTCTTTAGCTTCAATCCGTTTAGCGCTGACTTTTGAAGCTAAGGTAGCAATTTTTTGATCAAAACGATGACTGAAATTTTGCTCAACCACACCCGATTGAAAATAACTAATAAACTGATTAAAAACAACTTCCGTATCAGCACCGCGCCAAGCAAAAACGTTTTGATAACGATCGCCAACCGCCATAACAAAACAACCCGGTTTAATCAGGCGTTGAATAAAATCTAATTGTAGCGGTGAGATATCATGAAACTCATCAATGAAAATAAAGCGATAACCCTTTAGGCAATGACTATTTTCAAAATACTCATGGTTATATAAATCGCTGACCGCCTCGGATAATCGTCTAAAACCTTCACGCTCTCTATACCCGGTGAGAGTCACCTCACTACGGCTATACCAAGTCCAGCGCAAATCTTCATAACGCTTAAAGCATCTGGCAACAAAACGCACATCAAAATTTAAACGATCACCGCAAATCGCTGCCTGCTCGTCCAAAGAATCTACTTTAAAGGCCATCGATGCACGAAAATAATCAAAATCCTCTAATAACAACCACAGATCCTGATCGCTTAACTGAGGTGCATAAAAGTCCAAGTCATATAGACCCTCACAAACCTCTTCAACCAAATTTGGCAAAATTCGCTCAACGACCTCATTAGAGCTTAGAATAATCCGCTCATCGCCTAACTCTTGCAAGGCTTCCATTGCCAATGCATCAATGGTGGAAATTTTATTGTTCTGATCTAAATAAAGGCCTAAATTAGCCGTGTAGTCTCGTAATACATCCGCACCCGCCCGGCTAAAGGCGAGCATGAGCCGCTTACCCGCCTCATCTCGTAGCAATTCCATTTGCTTAGCAAGTAAGGTTGATTTGCCACTACCGGCAACCCCTTCAATTAAAATGGCGGGTTTATTATGTTGTACAAAAAAAGATTGTTCACGCATGATGATTTAACTAACGTCACTTAGAAGTGCTAGCTCACGACGACTTTCAAAACGTCGCTGCTGGCCTGTCATCGGATCCTTAAATTCAATCGCTCGTGCTAATAACTGCAGAGGGTTATTAAAATCATCAGCTTCTCGCATCTCGCCAAGTACGGGATAAAAGCTATCGTGACAAATTGGCATACCAAGCGCATTCATATGCACTCTTAACTGATGCTTACGACCACTCAAAGGCTCTAAGAAATAATGTGATAGGTGACTGCCGCGCTTTAAGATACTGATTTTAGTCTCACTATTGCTCGGCTTATCCACTTCCATCATTGTGAAGTACTGTGGACTTTTAACCAGATGGCTTTGATAAACCAAAGGAAAAT
>JGI24707J26582_10003516_pt1 | contig 11218 bp, 9 predicted proteins | sample BioPla1DNA1_FD_26582 | JGI IMG/M metagenome (IMG submission 26582) | reverse complement strand
CGTTGGGGCACGTAGCCCATCCGCCGTGCGATCTCCATCCGATCCGCAGTGAGGAGATCCAGATCCTCGACGAGGATAGAGCCTGTCTTCGGCCGCAGGATGGCGTTCATACACTTCAGAAGTGTCGTCTTCCCAACGCCGTTCGGCCCGAGGATCGCGAGGATCTGGTTGGGGCGGAGATTGAACGTGACATCCCGGATGACCGGTGCGCTCCGGTANGTGAACGCCACACCGTCGACCTCGAGGATCATCACCGGTACCCCCGTAAGAGCAGGTAGATGAAGGTCGGTGCACCCAGGAACGCCGTGAGCACGGCGACCGGGAGGACGTAGGGCGCCACGATGATCCGGGCGACGGTGTCAGAGGCGAGGAGGAGGATCCCGCCCATCACGCAGGAGCCCGGGATCAGGAAACGTTGGTCATCGCCGATGAGCCTTCGCACCATGTGCGGGCAGACGAGCCCCACAAAACCGATGACACCGAGGAACGAGACGATCACAGCGGAGACAAGCGCCGCGATGACCATTCCGATGTTCCGGATCGACTCGACATTGACACCGAGTCCCTTTGCGGTCTCATCGCCGGCGTCGATGGCGTTGTAGTTCCAGCGGTTCGCGACGAAGTAGAGGGTTGCCCCTGCGGTGACGACGGCCATGAGCCCGAGCTCACTCCAGCTGGCCCGGCTCACGTCGCCGAAGGTCCAGAAGACGACCGCAGCGAGCTGGGTATCGCTCGCAAAGTACTGGAGAAACATCGTCCCCGCCGTGAAGAGGGAGGAGATGGCGACGCCGGCAAGTACCATCACCTCAGGAGACGCCCCCCGCACCCGGGATATGAGCAGGATCACCGCGGTCGCGAGGAGGCAGAATATGAACGCTACGATCGTCGTCGTGTAGGGGTTATTGAGGGTGACGGCGTTGGCAACCGATGAATGCATCTGCCCGGTGCCGAGGAGGATGACCGAGACGGCTGCCCCGAAGGCACCGGCATTTGATATACCGAGCGTGAACGGTGATCCGAGCGGATTTCGGAGGATCGACTGCATGGCGACACCTGCCACCGAGAGTCCTACCCCCGCGACGATCGCGGCGAGTGCCTGCGGGAGACGGATGTTCCAGACGATCCGGTCAATACTGGATAAGTTTTCGGTCGGATACGGGGTGAAGTGGAGGAGCGCAGAGACCCTGCCGATTGTGCCGTTCACAAGAGAGAGAAAGACGTCGTAGAGAGGGACACCCGCCGCACCGATCGATATGGATACGACCAGGAGGATGAAGAGGAGGATGATCCCCCCGAGTATCCAGAGATACTTGTGCCGCACGTATCCCAGATAATCCTCGGGGATGACCCCATCCGCAAAGTGCACTCCCTCACACCCTCCTGCTAAACGCGCGCACTCTCCACCTCATCTTCTTCCCCATCACAGCGGGATCTTTGCAAACCCTAGGCTGTCGTACTGGCCGTTCAGATCGGCGAAGACCGGTTTTCCGACGAAGAAGGTGTAGATCTCATCCGCCTTCTCGACCGGGTCGACGTCGGCGAACCGGTCGGGGTACAGGGTCTTCCCGATGAAGTAGGCGTTGGCAAGAATGGTCTCGTAGTTCGCGGAGTAGAAGTTGTACGGGAGGACGCCGTAGACCCGGCCTTCCTTCGCTGCAGACAGGCCCGCAAGAGCGGTCTCAGTCTTCAGCTCCCTGACCGCCCCGCCGCCCTCCATCTGGGTGGTACCGGCATCGACGAAGATGTACTCAGGGTCCCAGGCGACGAGCGCCTCTTTTGCAACATCGGCGTGGTCCGTGCCAAGGCCGGCTGCAGTGTTCTTCGCGTGCACCCAGAGGAACGGCGGATAGGCCGGCTCAGTGGATATGATCCCGTGAGCGCCCGCTGAGGAGATGCCGCCGACGTAGACCCTCTTCTGCTCGGCCTCGGGGATATCAGCGGTCCGGCGCTCAAGGTCGGCCACGGTATCCTCGATGTAGGCGATCACCTCTTCGGCCCGGTCCTGCTTCCCGATGACCTCGCCCATCAGGCGGAGGCCGCCGTACATCTCAGCCTTCTCGGCATCGCTCCGGAGCGAGCCATACGGGAATGCCACAACCGGTATGCCGGTCTTTCCCTGGAGCTTATCGGCCTCGGCGGCACTGGTCCCGTATGCTGTTCCGGTCGAACCCGTCTTGAAGACGACGTCAGGATTGAGAGCGATGATCTTCTCAGGGTCATCCTTTCCTCTGAATTCGCCGATCAGCGGGAGATCTTTGAACTGCGCCCCATAGGCGAGGGTATAGGGTCGCCCCTCTACCTCCCTCCCCTCTTTTTCGATATCATCGACACCGACGACGAGATCCTGGCCCTGCATGTAGACCAGGTAGCGGAGACACCCTGAGCCTGAGCAGACGACGCCCTCAGGGGATGACGGGACGGTGACGGTCCGGCCGAACCCATCGGTGACCGTGATCGTCTGGCCGCCACCCTGGGCAGGGGTCGATTCGGTGCCGGTGCACCCGGCAGCGAGCATGAGCAGAACGAGGGCCGTGGCTATCGCGGCCGTGAACAATCCGGAGAACCTGAGCGATGTCATACGTACATCAATAAATGTAATATTAATTATTATACCTGTCGGAAGAGAGTTAACTGGATGTGACAGAATATTATTTCGTCATACTCATGCAGGTGCCAGAGTGCCCCTCCACACCGCTCCAACCGCCTCCGAGCGGATGATTCTTATGGATGATCAGCCCAATTCTGGGCAGAGATATCGATCGTGCAGCCCTGCAGTGCGATGGGGCCGCCGCCATCGTGAGGGATACAGATGCCGGAGAGGATGTTAACCGAACCAGAGGGGTATAGTCTCCTGGACGCATGCGGTATACCTGTGCCGCCCCACCAGGTGGTCACCAGCGCCGACGATGCGCTGGAGGCAGCAGGACGGATAGGCTACCCCGTTGTCATGAAGATCGTCTCTCCGCAGATCATCCACAAAAGCGATATCGGCGGAGTCATCATCGGAATCGAGAACCCCAATGACGCCGAGGCAGCATACCACACCATCATGCAGAACGCCGCCACCCATGCCCCGGAGGCAACGATCACCGGAATCATCGTGGCGAAACAGGCTCCGAGGGGACTCGAGGTGCTGATCGGTGGGAAGACCGATCCGGCGTTTGGCAAAGTCATCACGTTCGGTCTTGGGGGGAAGCTGGTGGAGCTTCTGCAGGACGTGGCCATCCGGGTGCTTCCCATAACCGAAGATGATGTCAGGGCGATGATCCGCGATATCGAGGGCTACCGGCTCATCCAGGGGTACCGTGGGGAGGCCCCAAAAGATGAGGAGGCGCTTATCCGGGTCGTCACGAAGATGGCCCGCCAGTTCATCGAAAACCCCGGGATCCGCGAGTTCGACCTCAACCCGATCATAGTCTACGAAGAGGGGGTCACCGTCGTCGATGCAAGGATCATCGTCAGCGATACCCCCGCATCCGGGACGGCCCGTCTCAGCATCAAGGCACCCCCCGAGATCTTCTACCCGGACTCCATCGCCGTCATCGGCGCATCCGCAAGCCCGCAGAAGGTGGGCTACTCCATCCTCCGAAACCTCCTCGCCTTCCCGGGAGACCTCTACCCGGTCAACCCGGCCCGGAAAGAGGTCTTCGGCCGGGAAGCCTACCCCTCCGTTCTGGATATCCCCGACCCGGTCGACTGGGCGGTCATCGCCGTGCCGGCCCGCCTCGTCCCGGAGGTGATGGAGGAGTGTGGGGAGAAAGGCGTCCGGCTTGCCGTCATCGTCACTGCCGGATTCCGGGAGATCGGAGAGGATGGTGTGGCCCTCGAAGAGCAGGTCGTCGAGATAGCGCGCAGGCACGGTATCCGGATCATCGGCCCGAACTGTCTCGGGATCATGATGCCCCACCAGGGGATCAACGCCACGTTCGACCCGGTATCACCGAGGGCCGGGGATGTGGCGTTCATATCCCAGAGCGGCGCGATCATCACCACCGTCGTAGACTGGAGCCTCCCAGAGGAGTTCGGGTTCTCAAGCGTCATCAGTGTCGGCAACCAGGCTGACCTCGGGTTCGAACACTACCTCCGCTTCGCCGAGCAGGACCAGGCCACCCGTTCAATCACACTCTACATCGAGGAGATCCAGGACGGACGACGATTTATGCAGATTGTGCGTCAGGTCGCCGACAAAAAACCGGTGGTGGCGGTGAAGTCCGGGTCGTCCCTGAAGGGGAGGATTGCAGCATCGTCGCATACCGGTTCGCTCGCCGGGAGCTATGAGGTGTATGTCGCGGCGTTCAGGCAGGCAGGCGTGATACCGTCCGGACCCTGCGGGATGCCTTCAACCTCGCCGACCTCCTGGCAAGCGAAGGGTACCCGCAGGGAAACCGCGCAATCGCGATCACCAGTGCGGGTGGGTTTGCCGTCCTCGCCTCGGACTACGCCGAGATGCATGGGATCAACATGGTCGACCTCCCGGATGATGTGCTCCATGAGCTCGATGCATTTCTGCCGCCGTACTGGAACCGGGCAAACCCCATGGACATCATCGGGGATGCCGATGCCACCCGGTTCGCCACCCTCTTCGATGTGCTGATCCGGCATCAGGACTTCTGGGACATAGCATTCGTGATCGCCGTACCAACGACACTCGCCGATCCTGCGCATATCGCAAACGAGATCGTTCGGTTCTCCCAGAACACGAACAAGATGGTCGTTGGCTGCATGCTCGGCGGCGACAGCATCAGGAGCGGCCTGCGCATCCTCAGGAGCTGCCGGATCCCGAGCTTCCCCGAGCTTGAGGATGCGTTCAAAGCGGTTGGGAGTATCCTCAAGGTCCGGACCGCACGTCCGGGCGAATGGTCCCGCCCTCCCCTAACCGACCGGTGCCCTGTCGGCAGGCGGTGATCAATCGTCCCGGCCCGGAATTCCAAAAACATTTATACAACCTCCCCGCATTCCGGCGCATCTGAAGGGGTTGAGACGAGATGTTCTTTGAGAAGGTAAAATCCGATATCCTTGCCCATAACTCATATGTCGTCGAAGCGGATGGGGAGATGGCGGTCATCGACCCGAGGCGTGACTGTCTGGTCTACACGACGCTTGCAGAGGCCCGGGGCGCAAACGTCACAAAGATCTTTGAGACACATAAAAACGAAGACTATGTCAGCGGCTCCCGGGAGCTTGCCCGCCCGACCAGGGCGGAGATCTTTCATGGAGCGCAGGAGGATTTTGGGTTCGGCACCGATGTGAGGGAGGGAGAGACGTTCAACCTCGGACCGATCGAACTTGAAGTGCTGGAGACCCCCGGCCACACCAAAGAGAGCATATCGCTCCTGCTCCGCGACCGATCGGTCTCCAGCGATCCGCTGATGATCTTCACCGGAGATGCGCTCTTCGCCGGGGAGGTCGGAAGGACTGACCTTGCCGGGGAGGGCGAGCGACCGAGGATGTCGGAGATGCTGTATACAAGCCTGCATGAAAAGATCCTCCCCCTCGACGACGGCGTCATCGTCTGCCCTGCCCACGGCGCAGGATCGGTCTGCGGGGGAAACATCAGCGACCGGGAGTACACAACCATCGGGTTTGAGGTAGCGACAAACCCCCTGCTCGCCATGGAGAAGGAGGAGTTCGTTGAGTATAAAGTGAACGAGCACCTCTATGAACCGCCGTACTTCACAAAGATGCGGGAGCTCAACAAGATGGGCCCGCCCCTGATCTACAACCTGCCACATCTCCAGGCAATATCGGCACGCGAGATCCGTTCCCTCGCGGGCCAGGGGGCACAGATCATCGATATCCGATCACCAACGGGCTTTGCTGGCGGGCACATACCGGGGAGCATCAACATCTGGCGAGACGGCCTCCCCCTCTTCATGGGGTATTTCTTAAATTACAGGGATCCGATCATCCTGATCGACGACTTCAACCTGGGTCTTGGTCACGTGGCACGTCACTTCGTGCGGCTCGGATACGACAACATCGCCGGGTACCTTGCCGGCGGGTTCGCGGACTGGTTTGAGCAGGGTGAGCAGATCGGGAGACCGGGATCTGGTCCCCCGGCGACCTCGCAGAGCATCTGGACGATCCGTCAATCTACATCCTTGATGCACGGGATATCAACAACCGGGAGGAGACGGGCTATATCAAGGGCTCTCACCACATCTATGTCGGGCATCTGGAGAAACATCTGGATGAGATCCCAAAGGATAAACGGATCGTTGCCCATTGCGATGTCGGGTTCAAAGGAAGCCTTGCGGCGAGCATCCTGCAGAGGCACGGCTTTCGGGATGTCATAAATCTGCTCGGCGGCACCATCGCCTGGGAGGCCGCAAAATACCCGCTCACCAAAGATTGACCGCTCGTGCAGGGGTGCCACACCCGCTATAGGGAGGGGCCCCTACTCCCCGGGGGGAGCCGACCGCCACCCCTCTCCTCAGCGCACCACCAGACGGTCGCCGGTGATGTAGGTGAAGATCCCCGTGAACTCCTCGGGGTGGTTGAGGAACGCAACCGACCGGGGGTTCCCGAGCAGATCGTAGAGTCTGACCCCTCTCTTGATGCCGAGCTCCGGAACCTCCACCGGGTTGAGGTGGCGCACCGGCGGCGCATCGGGGTACCGGGGATTCCTCACCAACACTCCCCCCTCCATCTCGTAGTAGGCGGCGCCCTGCATCTCTGCAAAAGGCCCATAATCACTGGAAAATTCTGTCGAGACGAGGTTTGACATCACGAGGTCATCCCCGGTAGGGTTGATCGTCACGTGGCCGTATCCAGGCGGGATCAGGATCTTGTCCCCCGCAGAACCCTCGATCATCACCACGTCGCTGGCATCCCGGGTCTGGAGCAGGAAGTGCCCGGTCCCGGCGAGCACCCCGTAGATCTCGGGATAGAAGACACCGGCCGGGTTGACAGGGTGGTAATGGCCTTTCGTCTTGATGTACTCGCCGCAGAGGCTTCCGGGTGATATAACGGTTATATCGTACCTGGCATGGTGCTCGTGGAGCCATCGCCGGTCATCATCGTTCATGGCGAGATCCCGATACATAAAATAGAGGGGCTGATTGGAGGTACAGTCGGGATTCGCAAGGACGTCCCGCATCTCCTCGATCGTCCTCACCTGTGCCTCCGGTTTAGGCCCGTCCCAGTAACTATCCATCATCCCTTCTTGCGGTGCACGAATATATAATACCCTGCTCCGATGATGATGGCTGCAACAATGACGAGGAAGATTGGATTGGTGAATAGAACGCCCGGTTTCTCCTCGAGGACCACTCTCACCTTCATCGTATCTGAGATCTTGCTGTTGTCGAGGCCGTCGCGGTAACGTATCTCTGAATCGATCCCGTACTCCTTCAGGGTGCCACGAGCATCGACGTTCACCTCAAATCTCGCGGTAGCAGTCTCTCCAGGGGCAAGATCGCCGAGGTAGGCGGTATCATCGCTGCTGGTGAACGGGTCGACGGCGCTGATCCGGGCCTGAGCGTTGTAGACCTTTGCAGCCCCGGAGTTCTTGTAGACGACCTCAAGGATGCCCTTATCCCCGGGATAGAGCGTCGCTGGAGAGGAGACAACGTCGAAGTCGATCTTCCCGCCGACGGGGAGGCCGACCGTCACCGCTCTGGAGGTCACGGTCTTTCCTTCGTAGTCCTCGTAGGTGATCACGACGTCCAGAGGATACGACTGGGGTTCAGCGTTGTCAGATACGGAGACCTTGAACCTCACATCCACTGTCTCTCCTGGCTCAAGCACCCCGATGTAGGCGCTTCCATCGGTGGGGATGAGCGGACTTGCACCGTTCCGGACAGCCTTGGCGATGGCCGTCTTTGCCGTGTCGTGCCCGATGTTCTTCAGGGTCATGGAGACGTAACCCTCAGTGCCGACGTTCAACGATTCAGACCGCAGATCCACGATCTCGACGCGGAGGTCGGGCGTGACCCGCACGGTCAGCGGTAGGGTCTCGGTCTTCTTCTGGTAGTAGTAACGGAGAAGATCCGGCCCATACTCTTCCGCCGTCTGCAGGTACGTGTAGGTCACCTCCAGTGGCAGGGTATAGGTTCCGGGTTTTGCGGAATCAGCCACCTTTACGATGAACGTAGCGTCACGTGCGGCGCCTCCCGGGATATCGCTTACGAACTGGGGATCCGCCTTGACGGTGAACGGTGTGCCATCGCCTTTGAGCGCTACGGTAGCCAGTTTCGCGGTGTTCGGCAGGTCATCATGGCTGATGATGTCGGACCCGACTACTTTGTGGGTATTCAGACCGCTATTGGATATGATGACTGTCAGACCGGTCTCGGCACCAGGCGTAAATTCGTTGGTGCCGGCGATCGCCGCTGAGAGGTCAGGGTTTCCATAGAGGTACTTGGTCCCTGGCCCGCTACCGCTCCGGGCATAACCTGTGCCGCCCCGGGCACGGCCAGGAGTGCCAGCACGATGAGGAATATTGGTATGTAGTACTGCCAACGCATCTGATCACCTTGTTGTTTTTTTAGCAACAACATTTATCGTTGAACAATATATATACATGATGGATGAAGGCTCCCCGGGATATACCAAGCGACCTCCTTGAGTCTCTACGATCGCTGGGACTTACGAAGTACGAGGCGCTCGTGTATATTGGCTTGCTCAGGGTGGCGGGCGCGACCGCGACCGAGATCCACGAGATCTCGGGTGTACCGCGCGCATCGGTCTACCCGGCCCTCGACCGCCTTGCCCAGAAAGAACTGGTCAGCGTCTCCCACACGACGCCGAAACGGTTTGATGCCATCCCCCCCGCCCAGGGCATCGAGAACCTTATGCGCAGGATCGAGATGGATGCGGAGAGCGCTCTTGCAGCTCTCGATGTATTCTACCGGGAGAAAGATGTGGAATACCGGGGCAACCAGGAGCTTGTATGGACCATATATGGCGAGGAAAACATCAAAGCCCGCCTCAGCGATATGTTCCAGAGCGCTGAGAGAAGCGTGGAGGTGCTGGCCTCATGGAGTCTCCTTCAGGGAAACGTGCTTGCGCTACTCAAGCCCATCCCACAATCGGTGCAGGTCGACATCATCACCGACAGCTGGAGAGGCGAGCGACCTTCCAGATTCAGGGTCAGCGTCCACCCCCTCGGCGCACTCTACGAGGCGCACGCACCGCCGGGGCGAGGCCTGCGGTACGAGAGCTCCGGCGTCTTTCTGGTGGACGATGCCAGGGCGCTGGTCTGGATGGGATCGGCCGGCGAACAGCCTTCAGCGCTCTATTCCGAGTCGTCCGGGCTCATCCAGTTCGTCAGGCGTTACCTCGCCAGCGTCGCCGAGTGGGTGGCGGCCGCCAGCCCGTGATCCCCTTGAACGCTCTGGCATGCGGCCAAGCGGCTACGGGTCTGATCGCCGGGCTTGCACGGGGCACGGTCACTCGACCTGAACCACCCGGCTCCAGAGGGAAAAATTGTTCTACTCCCCTGCGGAATGTATCAGTAGATGGAGAGTGATTTGGGAAAAAGCCCGGAGTGCGCTGAAGCAGATACTTGAAGCGGCCTCCTATAGTGTTGGGGATGTCGACGACCCTCAAATGTTCTCTGCAATCAAAGGTGATTCTGTCCTCCTGGTGCTCTGCTCCGATGATCCGGATACGATCACGATGTTCGACTCGATGAACTACCGCCTGCACGCTGACGGCAACGATATAGCGTGCGAAAAATTACTCTTCACGCTCGATCCGGCGATGCAGACGGATGACTGCATCCGATGGGGCGCCGATGAGTTCGTCCTCCACGCAGGCAGGGCGGCGCTAGCGGATCTGCTCGACCAGACCCTGATCCTCTCCCTCCCCCGACCGATGCGGGATCCAGAGGGAGCCGACCGGCCCACCCCGGACCTCGCCGCAGGCATACCAAGGGGAGGGTGAAGACGAGATGGGGCCAGAGCTGCCCCATCTCCCGCTCCGGATCGGCGAGAAGCGTGCCTGTGGTATCGCCGGGCTGCATGGATCGGCAAGGTGCCGGTTTATACCGTACTGGAGTTACCGCTACGTGAGCGCCGGGGAGCGTGAGGTGAAGGGGCGGCTGGTCTCCTTCGAAGCCGAGGGGACAGGGGCCACCAACGCCATCAACGGGTTGAAGATGAAACTTGACCCGGACACCATCGAGCGGAGAGCGATCCCATCCGACTCTGAGATCATGCCGGCCCGGCTTGTGCAGGAGGATGTCAGGGAACAGGTCGTGCGGGAGGTCATCGACCGCCTCACCCAACGGGTGCGGTTCCGCTACGAGAAGGGCGACGCCATCTTCTACGAAGAAAAAACCCTCAAACCTGATAGAAACAACATTCAGGTCGACCTCGAGATGATCTATGTACCCGTCTGGCAGGTGCGGAGCGGGAGCCGGATCGTCGAGGTCAATGGGTTCACCGGCGAGATCCTCGCGATACCGATGGACGAGGGCGTCGAACTCCTGTGAGTGACCATGATCGTCGTCATCGGTGGAGGGCCTGCGGGGAGGCTCGGGGCGATGCGCCTTGCGGGGGGCGGCGCACAGGTCAGGCTCATCGAGAGAGATAAGATCGGCGGGCAGTGCCTGCACGACCGGTGCATGACGATCTGCGCCTTAAACGATGTCGCCCGGCTCCTCGACCACGCCAGGACCTTGGAGAGTCTCGGGATACTGGACGGGATCCCGGCCATCACCTACCCTGAGATGAAGCGCGGGATGCAGAGGATCCAGGAGAAACTCGCCAGAGTCCTCGACGCCGAGACCCGCCGGGCCGGGGTCGAGGTCGTCTACGGTGCTGAAGGCAGGCTGGAGGGTGACCGGGTCTACGTCGACGATGAGGAGACCCGGGCCGATGCGGTCATCGCTGCCACCGGATCGCGGGCGGCGATACCCGATATACCCGGTATCGATATACCCGGCGTCTACACCTATCAGACGCTCCACGAGATGGACGACCTCCCGCGCCGCATGGTCGTCATCGGCGGCGGGGTGGTGGCGGCCGAGTTTGCCCACATATTCAGGTCGTTCGGGTCGGAGATCGATATCGTCACCCGGCGCGGATTGCTCCCGGGTTTCGATGCGAAGCTGCGCTCCGCCATGATACGCCACGACCTTGCCGGGATCAACATCCACAAAGAGACGGCTGTTGGAAGCATCGAAGGGGGTGCCCGTGTCAGGTCGGTCTTGCTTGCCAGCGGTGAGGAGATAGACGCTGATGCCGTCTTGCTTGCCACCGGACTCGCCCCC
>JGI24707J26582_10003513_pt1 | contig 11222 bp, 8 predicted proteins | sample BioPla1DNA1_FD_26582 | JGI IMG/M metagenome (IMG submission 26582) | reverse complement strand
TACGTGCTGTAGAACCTGCTTTAGAAACCAATCCTGCAAAGTACTATGAAATGAAGCTTAGGGCATTTGATTATACTGCATTTACAGCAGATACTAGATTTTTTAAATTTTATCACAATATAAAAAGTACAAGTAATCAAGCTTATGCTGTATTAGCTTCCATTGGTCAATTTGGGGACTCAAGTGAAATAAGTGATGAAAAATCTACATTTAGAGAAAAAGGGAGGGAAGTTCCATTAGAGGGGGATTTTATAGCAGGAGACATGCCTAAAACAGGGGATGTAAAGGCTGAGATAATGGGACTTGCTGTTTTTGATGGTGCAAAAATGGTAGGAGTGTTAGATGGGGCTGAAACCATGGCTCATCTCATGGTTAGAGGTGAATTTAAATATAGTTTTTCCACTATACCAGATCCAATGAAAGACGGTTATTTTGTGCTTTTAGGTATTGGTCAGGGAAGAGCGCCTAAAAGGAAAGTTGAAATGGTAAATGGTGTTCCTAATATAACTGTAGATGTTTTTTTAGAAGGAAATATACAGTCGATACAAAGCGGTATAAACTATGAAGAAGGTGAAAATTTAAAAATATTAGAAAAAGCTGTGGCAGAGTTTTTTGAAAAAGAAATAATGAGGTATTTTGATAAAACTTTGGAATATGGAGTGGATGTAGCAGGATTTGGACAATTAATGAAAAGTAAATTTATTACATGGGATGAGTGGGAAAGTTTTGATTGGCTTAGCAGGTACAAAGACTCTGGTTTTAATGTAAATGTGGATGTAATAATAAGAAGACCTGGACTTATGGTAAGAACAGTATCATTTCCAGATTCAAATTAAGGAGGATTGAGTTTTGACATTTGACAGAATCATATTAATTATTATATTGATATGGGTGTTTATAAGAACTATGAGTTATGGAAAATGGACATGGGATAAAAAGAACAGGCTTGGTGCCATAGCCATATATATTGTGGCATTTGCTTCATTAATTATTCCTATATGCATTATGCTTTTTAGATATTAAAGGTGGCGAAAAAAAGTATGGATAATGAAATAATTTTTGGTAGGTGGGAAGGTATCTGCCTTCTAATAACCATGATTGCAACAAAAGCTATATTGGATTTTCCTAGAGTGATGATAGAGAATGCAGGGGTTGCTGGATGGATTCTTTCCCTGTATATATCTCTTATGGCACTAATTGGTTTTTGGATATTAAACAAGCTTTACAAAGGATTTCCTGGTAAAGATATTTTGGATATTGGGGAAGACCTTGGAGGAAAACCTGTAAAAGTTATTGTGGGAACAGTGGTTTGGATATTTATAACAAGTATGATGATGGTTTCACTTAGGTTATTTGGTGAACTTATTAAGAGCATGGGTTTTGAAATGTCTCCACCAAGTTTTTTAATATTGTTTTTTTTTGTTGGGGTTTTTTTTGCTTCCTATATGGGAATAGAGTCAATTGTAAGATTTATGGCAATACTTGTACCTATCTCTGTGGTAAGTTATGCAATATTCATATTGGCACTGGTGCCTTTAGGTGATATAAACAATATTTTCCCTTTCCTTGGAAGTGGTGCATATGAAATTTTTGTAAAAGGCGCATTAAAAATATCTTCTTTTTCTGAACTGTTATTTTTATTTTTAATAGTTCCATTTATAAAAACTCAAGAAAATTTTAAAAAAAGCGGATTTATTGCTATATTAGCATCTGCAGTAGTTTTTTTAAGCATTACTTTGGTTTTTACAACTATATATCCCCATCCTTTAGCTAATGAAGAATTGCTACCTGCATATCAATTAGGAAGGACAATTGACTATGGGAAGTTTTTTAAAAGGCTTGAATCTATTTTAATAATAACCTGGTCCACCATTGGGTTTATGTATCTTAGTGCTACATTTTTCTTTTCTGCCTATGTGTTTAAAAAAACATTTAATTTAAAGCATTATAGGCCACTTTTACTTCCTCTTGGAGTTATAAGTTTTAGCATTAGCATGATTCCAGAAAGTCTTATGAGTATACTTGAATTTCAATCAAAATATTATAGAAACTGGGGATGGGTGGTTACTTTTGGAATGACAATGCTTTTACTTATTTTTGCAAATAAAAAAAGAAAAAAACTACATAAAAACCCCAAGGGTTAAAACCCTTGGGGTTTTTGGCAGGGGCAGCAGGAATCGAACCCGCAACCAACGGTTTTGGAGACCGCTACTCTACCAATTGAGCTATACCCCTTTAGTGTATATTCAAAACACATAAGACACTTGATAGTATACAACAGGTATTTATCTATGTCAATGGGTAGCGTGAAAATTTTTTAAAATTTCGTGCATATGTTTATCAATCTTCTCCATTAAGTGCCAATTTAATATAAAAACAAGTGGATTTTGATTAAATTTATGATAATATAGATATTGGCACAAGATATAAGGAGGAGTTTTTTATGAATTCAAAAGTAGGTTTTATTGGTGCAGGAAATATGGGATGTGCTATGATAAAAAGCATTGTAAATTCTAAAATCATTCCAAGTGAAGATGTTTTTGTATATGATGTTGACAAAGAAAAACTATCAAATCTTAAATCAGAAACAGGTGTTACCATTCTAGAAGACAGTGTGGAGGTTGTTCAAAAGTCTGATATTATCATTTTAGCAGTAAAACCAAATATGGTTAAAAATGTGCTGGAAGATTGTAAAAGTGCTTTTGATGATAAAAAAATACTGGTTTCTGTTGCTGTAGGCGTTGCTATAAAATTTTATCAAGATATTATAGGAGATGATAAAAAAATAATTCGCACAATGCCAAATACACCTGCCTTAGTTGGAGAAGGAATGACACTTATGTGTTATGATGATAATATTTTATCTAGGGAAGATTTTTTAAATGTTAAAAAAATATTTGAATGTTTTGGTAAGGTTGAGGTCTTAGATGAAAAGCTTATGAATGAAGTAACAGCAGTTACAGGTAGCAGCCCAGCTTATGTATTTATGTTTATTGAAGCAATGGCAGATGGAGCTGTTTTGTCAGGATTGCCAAGGGATTTGTCTTACAAACTTGCAGCTCAGGCTGTTATGGGATCTGCAAAACTAGTTTTAGAAACAGGGAAGCATCCAGGAGAGCTTAAAGATCAAGTGTGTTCCCCAGCGGGCACCACTATAGAAGCAGTGAAAACTTTAGAAAAGCATGGATTTAGATATGCAGTAATAGATGCAATGGAAGAGTGTACTAAAAGAGCCAGAGAAATTGGAAAAGGATAAAAGGAGGCTTTTTAAATGGATTATGAAGAAAAAACAGTATCTAAAAAAAATGTATATGACGGAAATATAATAGAAGTAGATGTATTAAAAGTTTCCCAGCCGGACGGCAGGGAGGCTACACGGGAAATAGTAAGGCATAGCGGAGGTGCTGCTGTAGTACCTATAAGTGATAAAGGTGAAGTTTATCTAGTGAGGCAGTATAGAAAGCCTGTGGAAATTGAATTATTAGAAATTCCTGCAGGAAAGTTGGATAAAGGAGAAGAACCTTTAGAATGTGCAAAAAGGGAGTTAAAAGAGGAAACAGGGCTTGAGGCAAAAAAAATGAGACATTTGATAGATTTGTACTGTGCTCCGGGTTATTCCAGTGAAAAGGTATACATATATGTGGCAACTGATTTAATAGAAGGAGAAGCCTGTGCCGATGAAGGAGAGTTTATTTCCACTGAAAAAATTCCAATTCATGAGCTTGTAAAAATGATTATAAATAATGAAATAACTGATGCTAAAACTGTTGCGGGAATTCTTTTAGCAGAAAAAATAATAAAGGGCGAGATAGAAATATAAAAAATGAACTATTTAATATAAGTTTACAATATACCTTTGGTATATTGTAATTTTTTTTGTCCTTAATGCATAGAATTTATTATAGAGTATACAAGAAATAAATAACATAAAAGTAACGAGAGGGGATAAAAGTGTTTACTAAAATACGTGAGGTAATTGCAGAACATATTAAAAACAATTTGAACTTGTACTTTTTTCTGTTTCTAGCTTTTGTTGCAGGAATTTCAGCAGGAGCATTTACTGTAAATGGATTAAGTCCAGTTCAAAAAAAAGAATTAACTAATTACTTGCATGGTTTTTTTCAGCTTTTTGAAAACCAAAAGGTAGATGGAAATGAAATACTAAGGATATCATTGATGGACAATATGAGACAAATCGCCATTTTATGGGTTTTGGGAGTTACCATTATTGGAATACCATTTATCTACATATTAATAGGAGTTAGGGGGTTTATAACAGGATTTACTTCAGGTTTTATTATTGAGTACTTAGGACTTAAAGGCGTATTGTTTTCAGCTATGACAATTTTGCCAAAAGAATTAATAATTATTCCGTGCCTTATAGCACTAGGGGTAAATGGAATAAATTTTTCAATGGGTATAATAAAAAACAAATCCAATAAAGATGAGAATAAAAACAGTTTAAAAATGAATTTTTTTGCATATTGTTTTGTTACTTTGACCTTTTCAACTTTAATATTTTTTGGTATATTTGTTGAGTCATATATTGTTCCTGTTTTTATAAGAATGACACTTAGTTAATTTTTATATTTTAATTAAATATAAATGTATGGATGTAACAGTTTTTGTTAACAATTTATATTGAAATTTGTATTATTTTATTGTTATTAATGCACAAAAAAAGCAAAAATAATTATACAAAGTTACAAACTAATTAACATATAAAGGATAATCGTTGCATAATGAGTAAAACTTCTTATATAATATGGAGGATTAGAAATATTCTTTAAATTTGTTTAATATTTTAAATATTTAAATATTAAAATAATCAGAATAGAAGGAGTAGGTAGAAGAATGGAAGATTTAATTGTTAAGTTTTTGGATTTTTTAGAAAAAGACAAAAAATTGTCTTTAAACACCCTGCAGTCATACAAGAGAGATATTGAGCAATTCATTACATATCTAAAAGAAATGAAAATAAACAATATTACAAACATCAGTAAAACTACAGTGATTGCTTATCTCTTGCATTTGCAAAAAAAGGGAAGGGCGACATCTACTATATCACGTAATTTAGCTTCTATAAGATCTTTTTGTCAGTACTTAACTAAAAATGATATAATAAAACAAGACCCTACAGAACAACTTGAGTCGCCAAAAGTGGAGAAGAAACTTCCACAAATATTGTCTACTAAAGAGGTTGAATTGCTCTTAGAACAGCCAAAATGTGATGACCTAAAGGGGTATAGGGACAAAGCCATGTTAGAGTTGCTTTATGCAACGGGTATAAGGGTATCAGAACTTATATGTTTAGATGTTGATGATGTTAATACTGATATGGGATTTATAAGATGTACCAAAGGTTCTAGAGAGAGAATGGTGCCAATTGGATCAGTCTCCATTAATGCGCTAAATGAGTATTTATCTAAATCCAGGAAGCTTCTTATACAGAAAAAAGACGAAAAGGCGTTGTTTGTAAATGTAAATGGAAAAAGATTAACAAGGCAGGGATTTTGGAAGATAATAAAGCAGTATAAGAACCAGGCTCAAATTAACAAAGACATAACGCCCCATACATTGAGGCATTCCTTTGCGGCACATTTACTAGAAAATGGGGCAGATTTAAGGTCCATTCAGGAAATGCTGGGACACTCTGATATATCATCAACGCAAATTTATGCACAAATAGCTAAAAACAGGATTAAGGAAGTGTATAAGAAAACCCACCCAAGGGCATAGTGCATATGGCTTATTTTTGTAAAACATTATAGTTAATAATTAGATTTTATAATATAATTAAGAAGTAAGATATTGATATCTTGCTTTTTTTTTAGAATTTTATAGAGTTTTTTTTGGTTTTAGTGGTTTAAATACATAAGGAAAGGAATGGTAATAAATGAAAAGGGCTATTATAATTGTATTGGATAGTGTGGGAATAGGGGAACTTCCTGATGCTTATAAATATAATGATGAAGGCAGCAATACCTTGGGAAACATTGCAAAAGCAGTTAAAAATCTTAAATTACCCAATATGAGAAATATTGGACTTTGGAATATAGATGGGATTTATGGAGGAGAGCCTTTAGACAGCCCCTTAGGGTGTTTTGGGAAAATGGCAGAAAGATCCCCGGGAAAAGATACAACTACCGGGCATTGGGAATTGGCCGGTGTAATAATGGACAGACCTTTTCCAGTATATCCTGAAGGATTTCCCAAAGAAATAATGAGTAAATTTGAGGAAAAAATAAAAACCCCTACTTTAGGGAATTGTCCTGCATCAGGAACAGAAATTATAAAGATGTTAGGAGATGAACATGTAAAGACAGGTTATCCAATTGTATATACTTCAGCAGACAGTGTATTTCAAATTGCCGCCCATGAAGAGGTAATACCTGTTGAAAAGCTTTATGAAATGTGCAGTATAGCCAGGGAAATATTGCAAGGGGAACATGGGGTTGGCAGAGTGATAGCAAGACCTTTTGAAGGCAGCAGTGGAAATTATGTGAGAACAAAAAGAAGAAAGGATTTTTCATTAGACCCTGTAAAGAAAACTTTATTAGATTATGCATGTGAAAAGGGATACCATGTAATAGGTGTGGGAAAAATACAGGATATTTTTAATAATAGAGGCATTACAAATTCAGTATCTATTTACGATAATATGGATGGTGTTGATAAGACAATAGAGTTTATTAAAGATAATTCTAAAGGTATTATATTTACTAATTTAGTTGATTTCGATATGTTATATGGGCATAGAAAGGATGTAGAAGGATATGCGAAAGCATTAGAAGACTTTGATGCTAGAATTCCTGAAATATTAAAGGAATTAAAGGAAGATGATATTTTTATAATAACGGCAGACCATGGCTGTGATCCCACTACTGAAGGCACTGATCACTCNAGAGAATATGTTCCTTTACTTATTTATGGTAAAAAAATCAAAAACAATATGAATCTTAATACNAGAAGCTCTTTTGCAGATGTGGCTAAAACAGTGGCTGAATATCTTGAAATTGAAGAAAATATTGACGGTATAAGTTTCTTAAAAGAAATTCTACTCTAATATAAGGGAGGTTTTACCAATGAGAATGTATGATATTATTGAAAAAAAGCGGGATGGTAAAGAACTTAATAAAGAAGAGATTAATTTTTTTATAAATGAGTATTGCAGTGAAAATATACCTGATTATCAGGCTTCAGCCCTTCTTATGGCTATTTTTTTAAATGGTATGAATGAAAAAGAAACATCCCTTTTAACAGAAGCCATGACAAATTCGGGGGATATTGTTGATTTATCTGAAATAGAGGGCTTTAAAGTAGATAAGCACAGTACAGGAGGGGTTGGAGACAAGACAACATTAGTCTTAGGTCCTATTTGTGCTGCCTGCGGGATACCCGTTGCTAAAATGTCAGGAAGGGGTCTTGGACACACAGGAGGAACTATAGATAAACTAGAGTCTATTCCAGGGTTTAAAACAGATATTGGAAAAGAAGAGTTTATTAAAAATGTTAGAGAAATTGGTTTATCAGTTGTAGGGCAGACAGGAAACCTTGCCCCGGCAGACAAAAAGCTATATGCATTAAGGGATGTTACCGCAACTGTCAACAATATTTCTTTAATTGCCAGTAGCATAATGAGCAAGAAAATTGCCAGCGGTGCAGATGGAATTGTGCTAGATGTTAAAACAGGTAGTGGAGCATTTATGAAAACCGTTGAGGAGTCTGTGAAATTAGCAGAATTGATGGTGAAGATAGGAAAACAAATAGGGAGAAAAACTGTTGCTTTTGTTACCGATATGGATGTTCCCCTTGGAAATGCAATAGGAAATTCTTTAGAGGTTATTGAGGCAATAGAGGTATTAAAGGGAGAAGGACCTGAGGATTTAAAGGAGTTGTCCTTTCAATTGGCATCAAAAATGCTTGAAATTTCAGGTTTAGGAGATAAAGATAGATGTATGGAAATGGTGCAAAAAGCAGTTGATGAAGGAAGGGCACTGTCAAAGTTTAAAGATATGGTAGAGCGTCAGGGTGGGAATGTTATGGTGGTTGAAGATTATAATTTATTTAAAAAGGCATCTTGTGTTTATCAATATAAAAGCGAAGAAAGTGGATATATAAAAGACATGAATACAAATGCTCTTGGAACTGCTTCAATGGTACTTGGTGCAGGAAGACAGACAAAAGAAAGCAGTATTGACCATAGTACAGGCATTGTGTTAAATAAGAAAAAGGGAATGAAAGTGGAAAAAGGAGAGTTAATTGCCACTTTCTATAGCAGCAGCATGGAAAAGATAAAAGAGGCAGAAAAAATTATAAAAAATAGTATAAATTTTTCCCCTTCTCCTGTTTCAAAAAGTCCTTTGATTTTAGCTGAGATTAATTAAAATTAATAGCATATCCCAGGGTTTTTTAGCATACTTTTAGTTATATAGCTAAAAGTATGGAGGTAACCCTATATGTTTAAAAAAAATGTTTTGTATTTTTTAATAATAACATTGCTTTTATTTAATCTGTTTTCTTTAAATGTGGCAGCTATAGATAGCGGTGATTTAGATGGGTATGACGAAGAAGTAGTTGAGGCAATGGCAGTAAATAAAAGCTTTGACAGCTTTGAATCTAAAGCATATATTTTAATTGATGCTGCAACGGGACAGGTGCTGTGTGAGAAAAATCCCCATGAGAAACTTCCTATTGCTAGTGTAACTAAAATTATGTCTATGTTATTGATAATGGAGGCAATTGATTCAGGAAAAATAAAATTAGATGATATTGTAACGGCATCTGAATATGCATCTGGGATGGGAGGCTCACAGGCATATATTGAGCCAGGTGAGCAGTATTCTGTAAAAGATGCATTAAAAGCAGTGGCACTTCACTCATCAAATGATGTTACTGTATCTTTGGCAGAACTAATTAATGGAAGTGAAGAGGCTTTTGTTGTTATAATGAATGAAAAAGCCAAAGAACTTGGTATGAAAAACACCCATTTTCTTGATTGCACAGGACTTACTGATGAAGGTCATTATAGCACTGCATATGATGTTGCCCTTATGTCAAGGGAATTGGTTACAAAGCATCCTATGATACTTGAGTACACCTCTATTTGGATGGATAGCTTTAGGGGAGGAGAGTTTGAATTAACAAACACAAACAAACTTGTGAGATTCTACAATGGTGCAGATGGTCTTAAAACAGGTTTTACAAGGGCAGCTGGACATTGTTTGTCTGCCACTGCCACAAGAAATAATATGAGATTAATTTCTGTTGTTTTAGGGGGGGCTGACTCTAACAGCCGTTTTGCCCAGTCTAGAAAACTTTTAGACCATGGATTTGCCAATTATGAGTCTAAAAAGGTAAATGAAAAAGGTGGGGAAGTTCGGGAAGTTGTGATAAAAAAAGGTCTTGAAAATATAGCAAAGGCAGTTTATGCTGATGATTTAAGTTTGCTTTTATCAAGAGGACAGAAGGATAAAGTAAAAAGAGAGATAAGGGTTATGAAGTCTATAGCTGCCCCAGTTAAAAAAGGTCAAAAGATAGGTGAAGTAATATATAAAGTTGATGAAAAAGAAATAGGCAGGATAGATTTAGTTTGTGATAGAGATATTGAAAAAGCATCTTTTACAAAAATGTTTAAAAAGCTATTTGTCAATTGGTACAATATAGGCAGAAGTGTGGAGTAAACTATCTGGTGAATTTCCTTACATAATATGATAATTTATTATAGAGAAAAACTAATGAGATGAGGCATCAAATTATATGATTCAAGTAAATACTAAATATATTAATATCTGATGTTAGTTTGTTGGAATTAATGTGTATCTATATTATTATCAATTGGAGGGATAGTTTTAGTACTGTTCCCCTTTATTTTTTTTGGACAAGATGTATNTCTATTTGCAAGATTTTATCTTGACTCTTGCAATAATAAGTGTTACCATAATTTAAAAAGTTTTATTTAATTAAAATCAGAGTTTTAAATCAGTTTAAGAAATGGCAATGGAAGGTTGTGGAAAAATGTTTATATCTAAAGCTGTAAAAATAAATGAAAAAAACCATTTGGNAATTGGTGGATGTGATTGTATAGAGTTGGTCAGTACATATGGTACGCCTCTTTATGTGATAGATGAGAATCTTTTAAGAGAAAACTGCCGAATATATAAAAATGCAATTGAAAAATATTATGATGGGAAGGGTTTGGCTGTATATGCGGGTAAAGCCCTTTGTACCACAGCAATTTGTAAAATCATTGAGCAGGAAGGATTAGGTCTTGATGTGGTTTCAGGCGGAGAGTTGTATACAGCAATTACAGCCGGTTTTCCAATGGACAAGGTGTATTTTCATGGCAATAACAAGACTTGTGAAGAGCTTATGCTGGCTATAGAAAACAATGTTGGAAGAATNGTTATAGATAACAAAGAAGAACTTGTAATGGTAAATGAAATTGCATCTAAATTAGATAAAAAAGTTGATGTNTCATTTAGAATAAAACCTGGAGTAGCTCCAGATACTCATGATTTTATTAAAACGGGGCAGATTGATTCTAAGTTTGGAATGGCAATAGAAAATGGTGAGGCATTTGAAATAATAAGTATGGCTTTGGAACTTTCAAATTTAAATGTAATGTCAGTCCATTGTCATATAGGTTCACAGATACTGAATTTAGAACCATTTAAATTAGCTGCAAAGGTTATGCTTGAGTTTATAGCAGAATTGAAGGAAAAGCTTGGTATAGAAATTGAGGAATTAAATTTAGGTGGAGGACTTGGCATAAAATATACCAAAGAAGATGAGCCAACAGAATATGATTACCATATTAAGTCTGTATCAGAAGTTGTAAAGAGTATTTGCAGCCAAAAGGGAATAAAGCTTCCTAAAATAGTTATGGAGCCTGGAAGATCTATAGTTGCTTCAGCTGGAATTACTTTATATAGAGTTGGTTCTGTAAAGGATATTGAAAATGTTAGAAAATATGTGGCAGTTGATGGGGGAATGACTGACAATCCAAGGTATGCCATGTATCAGGCAAAATATGATGCAGTAATTGCAAATAAACCAGATGAGACAAAGACTGAAAAGGTGACAATTGCAGGGAAATCTTGCGAATCTGGGGATATTCTTATAAAGGATATTATGTTGCCAAAAGTGAGTAGTGGAGATGTTTTAGCAGTTTTGGCAACAGGTGCATATAATTATTCAATGTCTAGTAATTACAACAGGAT
>JGI24707J26582_10003511_pt1 | contig 11226 bp, 10 predicted proteins | sample BioPla1DNA1_FD_26582 | JGI IMG/M metagenome (IMG submission 26582) | reverse complement strand
TGGGCGTTGATTTCTCTGCTAAACACTGATGCATATATCGGGCTACTTCACCTGCTTATGCCTCGAGGGGTTGGGAATACAGGTGCAACGCTAAAGTATGAAGTTGGATACATAAAATCGGTTCCGATCCCTGAACTTCCAAAAGACATGCTGACACAATTGGAAGACGTTTCAAAGAGAAACTGGGAATTAATGAGACTGTTGCAGACAAGCGATGAGCTCTCATACAATTACATCCAACCCGCGATCACTGAGAACAAAAATCTGAACCTTGAGGACTCTTCCGAAATTTTGGACAAATTGAAACTGCAAAAACTTAATGAAATGTCTGAAAATGCGACCATAGCTAATGAAATTGGGTTTTTACGTTACGAACTTGGCCCTCTTGAAAGAACATGCTTATGTGAGAACATCGGGAAACCGTTAATTCCAGACTCGAATTCAAATGAAGGATCTAATGGAAAAACCGATTCAATAACTGCAGAGCTTTTATCCTGGTGCACCGGCACCATCTTCGGCCGCTGGGACATCCGCTACGCCACCGGCGAGCGACAACCCCCTGAACTCCCCGATCCCTTCGCTCCTCTCCCGGCCTGCCCTCCGGGGATGCTCCAGGGCGAGGACGGTCTGCCGCTCGAACCGCACGAGATCCCGGCAGACTACCCCCTCGCGGTCGATGCCGATGGCATCCTGGTCGATGACGAAGGCCATACCGACGACATCATCGCCCGCCTCCGGGATGTGCTCGCCCTCATCTGGGGTGACCGGGCCGAGGCCATCGAGAAGGAAGCCTGCGAGATCCTCAAGGTAAAGGCCCTCCGGGACTACTTCCGCAGATCCGGAGCCGGCGGGTTCTGGGACAATCATGTAAAACGCTACTCGAAGAGCCGGCGGAAAGCGCCCATNTACTGGCTGCTCCAGTCAGCAAGGAGGAACTACGCCATCTGGATCTACTACCCCCGAATGGATGGAGATACGCTCTACAAGGCGCTCCGATATGCAAAAGACAAACTCATCCTGGAGGAGCGGCAACTTGAGGATATGATGGCTGAGCACAAGAGGCTCGGCACCGGCGGAGCGGCGGTCAAGAGGTTAGAGAAAGAGATCGAGGNCCAGGNGGCGTTCGTCAGCGAACTCCACGAATTCGTTGAGAGACTGGCACGGGCCGCAAACCTCNACCTGATCCCGGAGCACGACGACGGCGTTGTTCTCACCATCGCACCCCTCCGGGAGCTGGTGCCCTGGAAAGAACCGGGGAAGTACTGGGATGAACTGATCGAGGGGAAGTATGAGTGGTCGGCGGTCGGGAAGCAGCTTGCAGAGAAAGGATTGGTAAGGAGAAGTTAGACAATGGGACAGGTACGCGATTACGTCAGGGAGATGATTGCAAAGCAGGTGAAGGATAACCACCTCGTGGTCTGGTTTGACCCGGACGAGATCTACAGAGATATCGTGGCAGATCTTGAGATACCGGAGGCTACGGTGGCACAGTATCAGGGCTCTTTCTTTGAACTGCGCCATGACATCGCGCCACTTATGACCCGCGAGGAGCCCCCAAACCTCCTCATCTACGTTCCGCTCGCCGAAGAAGAGACAGAAAAAGCCATCATCGCCTATACGTCGGCTGGCATCGTGCTCAAACCGGGCCAGGCGCCCTGGCAGCGAAACACCGGCCTGGGAGTCATCGCAAACCAGGCGCTCAAAGAGATCATCGAAGACGTTGCAGAACGCGAAGAGATTGTAAAGAAGGTGGATAAAAGAGAGCTCACGCTCGACGATCTCGATACCCTCGCCGAACGATCCCGGAGAATCAGCCACCAGAAGATCCTTGCTCTTATCTACAGCGTTGACTCCCCACAGGATATCACCCTCTCCTTCCTGAGCCGGCCAGCGCTGGATACAGAACTCATCCGGAAGAGCGCTCTGGACGATATAAAAACGTTCCTGCGTGCCGAATACGGTGCCGAGATCCTCGGAGAAACAGCGGAGATCTGCCGCGGAGAACTCGCACGCTACCTACTCATGAGCGCATTGCTGGCAGATCTGGATGGAGATATGCCCGACATGTACCTCCAGGTACCTCACGCACAGAACGCGAAAGATCGGCAAGCCTGCGCACAGCTCGTATACGAGTGGCAGATGCGCCGCGACCTGCAGGAAAGTTACGCAAGCTGGGCCAAAAAAATCGAGCGGGGCCTTGGTGTGGGAGACTTTCACCTGGATCTCTCCCGAATCAAGGACATCCACACATTCCAGGGCATCGATCAGGCAGTCCTGGCGCTGGTTGAGCAGGCACTCCTGACCGGATCAACAACCGACCTCGAAGAGATCGCCAGAAGAAGAGAACAGGGATTCTGGGCTGAGATGGCCCCGATCACAAAAGCACGCTGGCACCTCGTAGCGACCATCGCGGAATTCTTCAACCTCAGTCAGACCATCGAGGCCACGATGAGGGGGCGCACACCCACCGCCGCAGATATCGTAGCGTACTACACAGATGAGGAGCATCGGTGGTGCCACCTGGACACGCTCTATCGCTATGTGGAGAAGTATTACGTCACTATCGACTACGAAGCGGCATCCCCACCAGAAACACTCCAGAACCTCTACCATAAGGTCCGCCGGCGGTATATGGAGCTTGGGGGCTCAATCGCCTCCCGATTCGCCGAACAACTCGTTCAATCACGGTTCAGCCTTCCCGGCCTTCCGCGCCAGACCGAGATATTTTCTGAATATGTAGCACCCGCGATGGAACAGGGCAAGGTCGGATACATCCTCGTTGACGCCCTCCGTTATGAGATGGCACAGGAACTATTACAGATCCTCCCAGAAGATAGCACGGCAACCCTCATTCCAGCCCGCGCCATGGTCCCCACCATCACTGAAGTGGGCATGGCGGCCCTCGTGGCGAAGGGGGACGTACAGCCTGAACTCATCTCAATCGGAGAGAGAAAGCTTGCCCTCAGGATTGGGGATGCAGTACTAAAAGATCGCTCTTCAAGACTGGACTACCTCGTAGAACATGTAGATGGCAAGGTATTCTCCCTCAAACTCGGCGATCTCCTGCACCCCACCAGTTCGATGAAAGACAGCATCCATGATGCGGATCTTATCCTCGTGACCTCCCAGGAGATCGATGAATTCGCAGAGAGAGCTGAGCCCTACCAGGCTCGAAAATATATGGATGACGCTCTCCATACCCTGCGAAGAGCCTGTAAGTTCCTCAGTATACACAACGTATCCACGATCATCGTCACCGCAGACCATGGGTATCTCTTCGGGGAGGAGACCGACGAACCGATGAAGATCCCCTCACCAGGCGGTGATACCACCGACCTGCACCGCAGGGTATGGGTGGGCAGAGGCGGTGCGGCCAACGAGGCATATTGTTACTTCAAAGCATCCGACCAGGGGCTTGGGGGCGACCTGGAGATCGCAGTTCCCCGGGGCTTTGGCGTCTTCAAGGTCGCAGGAGGGGGACTTGCCTATTTCCATGGTGGCATCTCGCCGCAGGAGTACATCATCCCCGTACTTTCCATTCATCCATCGCAGCGAGAACAGGAACTCCCCACGGGCATTCATCTAGCTATCGAGCTTGGAAGCGACAGCATCTCCTCGCGCGCCTGCGTGATAAAGATTGAAGGACAGGCCACGACAATCTCCGATCTGCAACCGCCGAAGATACGGGTTGAGATCCGGAGCGATGGCGAACTGATCTCCCAGTCGATCGGTGCGCTCTATGGGTATGAAGAAGCCACAGGCGATGTCCAGCTAAGGATGGATAAAAAGAATCCCATGAGTATTGATTCAAACACCGTTACGCTTCTCATTCCACAGAGGACGAAGCTGGGCAAAACAGCCTCTATCCACGTCCTTGATGCCACTACCGGAGTCCGGCTGAGCAAACTGGAGAACATCCCTATTCATATCGTATTCTAGGTGAAATTGATGGAAGAACTGGACCACAAAGCGACGAAAGCATTCCCGGGAAGGGTGGTACGGAAAGATCTCGTCCGCAAAGTAAAGGCCGGGGCAAATGTACCGGTATTTGTGCTCGAATTCCTCCTTGGAACATACTGTGCAACCGATGATCCAAAGGCGATTGAGGCCGGGCTGAACATCGTCGATATGACTCTCGCCAATAACTTCGTGCGACCCGACGAATCCACAAAAGCGCAATCTTATGTCCGTGAGCAGGGCCGGCATATGATCATCGATAAGGTCAAAGTCAAGTATGCCTCTGATCAGGACAAATACTGGGCAGAACTGGTCAATTTCGGCCACAAATACGTGCACATCCCCGAACGCTACGTCCAGAAATACGATCTTCTCCTCATGGGCGGGATCTGGGCCGAAGTCCACCTCAATCACATGTATGACGAGGAAGCCCGGGGCAAAAAGAGCCCCTTCTGGATAGAAGAGATCGAACCCATCCAGCTCGCTACATTTGACCTGGATCAGTACTGTGAGGGGCGCAGGATGTTTGCCACCGACGAGTGGATCGATCTCCTCATTCGGAGCATGGGACTTGAACCTTCACACTTTGATCGACATCTCAAACTCCTGCTTCTGGTCCGCCTCATCCCCTTCTGCGAGCACAACTACAATCTGGTGGAACTGGGTCCACGGGGGACGGGGAAGTCGTATGCCTATCAGGAGATCTCCCCCTACGGTATACTGCTGACCGGACCCACAACCGTTGCCAACCTCTTCTACAACATGAGCACCGGGAAGATGGGGCTGGTCGGGCTCTGGGATGTTGTTGCGTTTGACGAGGTGGCCGATCTCCAGAAGATGCCCCAGGAGATCATCACCATGCTCAAGACCTACTGCGAATCAGGCACTTTTGCGCGGGGCAAGGAAGCCCTCTCAGCCTATGCTTCCATTGCCCTCTTTGGAAACACAAATCAGCCCGTAGAGGTCATGGTTCGCTCTTCGCATCTATTCGCTCCAATGCCGGACGTCATCCGTGAAGATATGGCCTTCATCGATCGACTGCACTACTATCTACCAGGCTGGGAAGTTCCAAAAATGAGGATGGATTTCTTCACTGACCACTACGGGTTCGTGGTTGATTACCTCGCAGAAGCCCTGCGAGAACTCAGAAAGCACAACTACACAGATGCGTTTGATAAATACTTCGCAATGGGATCACACCTGAATGCTCGCGATGTGAAAGCAGTGCGCAAGACCACCTCTGGCCTCATCAAACTCATCTATCCTCATGGGGAGTTCTCCCGGGATGAACTGGCGGAGTTGCTGGATATTGCCATGGAGGGGCGCAGAAGAGTAAAAGAGCAGCTGAAGAAGATGGGCTCCTTCGAATATCACCAGACGTCTTTTTCGTATATAGACAACGATACCCGTGAAGAGTTCTATGTCGGGGTACCTGAAGAAGGGGGAAGAGACCTGATATCCGCCGATCCACTGGCTCCTGGATCGGTTTATACGGCATCTGTGAACGATGATGGCCGGGTCGGTCTTTACCGCCTTGAGGTTAGTCTCTCCGCGGGCACAGGGAAACTCAAGACGGCAGGAGGGATACAGGGGAGCATGAAGGAATCGATCCAGCGAGCTTTTTCGTACCTCCAGAGCCGTAAGGTAGAGATGGGTATTGCCAGTACATTTGACACCTCCGATATCCATGTAGAAGCCATAGATCTTCTCTCTAACCGCATAGAGACAGACGCCGGAATTGCCTTCATAATTTCAGTGTACTCTGCGATCAAGAAGCGCCAGACATTACCGGGATTGCTCATCCTCGGTGACCTGAGCATCCAGGGCAATATCAAGCCCTTACCCAGCCTATCGGAAGTATTACAGCTGGCAATGGACAATGGTGCCCGAAAAGCTCTCATCCCAATCGAAAATAAGCGGAATTTCCTCGACGTCTCGGCAGATATTATGGAACGTGTTGATCCTGCGTTTTATGGCGATCCGATGACCGCTGCGATGAAGGGACTGGGTTTGACGTAAATTCTTTAACTCCTTCTCTCTCACCATTCCGCCTCCTACTGTGATCTCTTTTTTTCGCCAGCCCCCGTTACAATTGTTTCCACTCACTCAAATCTGATCCACCAGGCTCACCGAAAACCGATCCACCTCACCTATCACCTGCCGCCAGCAAAACCCTGTGCATTTTCGCTGGCGTAAATACATCTCGCTGGCAATCTCTCAACTTCAAGCGCAGCCGGAGAAGACTTCCGTAGAGAACTGACGGGCTCCGCGACCACTCGTAATGTATCCAAATGTTCGGAGTTCGGCTTCGAGCATAGCGCTCCAACTCCGAACATTTCACCCTCCATCGGATGGCACCAGGTATTCTTGTCTGAGCTTTCGCTCATCAAGGGCTCCTTCTCGACCACTCCTCCTGGATTCTGGAGGCGAAGATTGAATAAACTCTATGAACCAGAGAAACATGAGGAGAGATAAGAAGATGAGTGCTACAGGTGAACAATACGTTGTTGATGAGCACGGAAACCGGATTGCAGTGATCCTCCCCCTGCGGGAGTATGAACAACTTCAGGAAGACCTTCATGACCTCGCCGTGGTGGCGGAGAGGCAAAGCGAACCGACTATAGAATTCGCTGAGTTTAAAAGGCGGCATACGCAGTAATGGCTGATTACACGGTCTGTATCAAAGCTGGCGTCAATAAAGATATTTCAGCACTGCCGCAGGATGTTGTCCCCCGCATTCTCCAGAAGATCGAGGAACTCTCTAAGGCACCTCTACCGTCTGGTGTCCGTAAGCTAAGCGGGGCAGAACACCTGTATCGGGTCCGAGCAGGAGACTACCGGATCATATATGCCGTACACCACAGAGAACAGGAGATCACCATCCATTATGTCCGCCATCGCCGCAACGCATACCGGGGGCTGTAAGATCAGGATTGCCCCACCCTCTTCCCCTACTGGCAAAGAGCATTGATGCAAGCTCATACAATCGCTGGCTACGTGGGCTCCCCTCAAGGGAGGTTTCATGCGGCGGGGGAGAACACGCAATGGTACAAAGATGGTCTTCCCAACCTGGAGGGATCCTGTGGTTCCTCATAATTCGCCGCCATGTTCACTGGCTCTCCTCCCAGTCTCTTGGTCATTGGGTGAACTATACCGGGAAGGATATGGGCATTTGAAGTTCCGCCAGATAAATTCTCACGGATCTCCGACCCCTGGCAGGCATTGCAGAACTGTATAATGTCCTGCAACGTTATAGATCCTCCAGACATTCAGAGAGGCATTGAATGATCGATGAGATCCAGAGCCTGCTGGACGAGTACTCCCGCTGGCTCAGGGAAAAGACCCAGGTGAGGCAGGTGGATGAATGGGTAGAGATCACAACCCCCTATCTCGACCGGCACAACGACTATCTCCAGATCTACGCCCGGCGCCAGAACAGTGGTTATATTCTCACCGATGCCGGCTATATCCTCCAGGATCTGGAGTTGTCCGGCTGCAAACTCGACAGCCCGAAGAGAAAAGCTCTGCTGTCGATGACGCTCAACGGATTCGGCGTGAAACTAAACGGAGATAGGCTTGAGGTGCATACACCCGCCGCGAGTTTTGCACCCGGCAAGCACAACCTGATCCAGGCGATGCTCGCCGTCAACGACCTTTTTAGTCTTGCAACGCCAATGACGGCGAGCCTGTTTTACGAAGATGTGGTTGCCTGGCTGGAAGCGCACGATATCCGGTACACATCCAACATCAAATTCACCGGCCGGAGCGGATTTGACCATCGCTTCGATTTCATCATCCCAAAATCCCGCGACCAGCCGGAACGAATCATCAAGACCATCAACAACCCAAGCAGAGATACAGCGCAGGCAGTTGCGTTCGCCTGGATTGACATACGGGACGTTCGCCCTCCTGATTCAAAGGCATATGCCATCCTGAACGATACCGCCCGCCCTGTTCCCGGAAATGTTCTTGATGCACTGAACAACTACAACATGAGGGCAATTGTGTGGAGCGACCGGAATACTGTTACAGAAGAATTAGTTGCATAAATCCAGCAAAGAACCGTCACTGCCGGCGACATACGAAGTCAGAGGCCGGCGCGTGACTCTGCCGGCAATCCCTCAGCCCCAAGTGCGCCTGGTACTCCCTTTGAGTCCTTCCTCGTGGCAGAGTTCGCAAGATAAGAATCCGGGAGCTTTCGCTACGTAGTAAGTTTCAACATGGTTGTCCTCCATATCCCTGAATGAGAGAACATGAGGAGTGGGGCGGATATCCTGGAGCGGATCATGGCTGAGCGGGACCGAATCTACGAGATCGCTGCACGACACGGTGCACAAAACATCCGTATATTCGGCTCCGTTGCGCGTGGAGAGGCGAAGGAGGAGAGCGACCTTGATCTTTTGATCGACCTCGAGCCGGATCGGAGTCTCCTCGATATCGTTGCTCTGAAGTCAGATCTGGAAGAATTGCTCGGGATCCCTGTCGACGTTGCCGAACCCCTAACTCTGCACTGGTACATCAGGGATCGGGTGATAGCGGAGGCAGTGCCGCTCTGAAGAGCCAGATACTCTACCTGCTCCACATCAGGGAGTGCACCAACCGAATTGCGAGGTACACCCGCGGTGGGAAAGAGGTGTTCCTTACTGATGAGATGATACAGGATGCAGTCCTCCGAAACCTCCAGACTCTCGCTGAATCCACACAACATCTCAACGAAGATCTAAAGGCAAACCATCCAGAGATCGACTGGTGAGGCATCCCTGGGTTTCGGAATATCCTCGTGCACCAGTATCTCAGCGTTAACCCCCTGCGTGTCTGGAATGTCATCGAACAGCATCTCCCTCCCCTCTCGGAGACAGTCGCCAAGATGCTGGAGGAGAACAGAGATAGGTGAGCCTTCACCGACAACAAGAGGTCGCCTATGTGAACTACCCCGCCCTAAAGGGCGGGGTCTTCCCGCTCCGCCCCCTTCACCCCCGCGAGATAAAAACCCTCCTTCCCAGGCCTTAAGACCGGAGCAAAGACAGCAGCATGCCCGTCATCCCACGACAAACCTGACGGCATTATTACGACAGGAAGGGTGTGGCGGGAGATCCTGTAACCAAAGAACGCGAAGACGCTTGGTGAATAACGGCGACATGCCCTGGTACGGCAAGCTCCAGCACATATACGCTAACACTCCCCACGAGCCCCAGGCATTCAGACACTTTGACGTTGCGACTTTGAGAGGTACCCGAACAAATCACTCGGTATCCGTGATGCAGATCGACACCTATGCATGTACTTATAGCTACCTGTTGGACTCGATCTGCTCTTTTACTTCGTTGACGGTTATCACTCACCTAAATCTGATCCACCCCACCTGCCGCCGGCAAAAAGACCATCACTGCCGGCGACACATGAAGCAAGAGGCCGGCATCCTCAGCGCTCGCGAGCCGGCGAAGATTTCCGTAGAGGACCGAGACGGGATCCGCGACCACTCGTAATGCATCCAAATGTTCGGACCTCACAGGCAAATGTTCGGAGTTCAGCTTCGAACATAGCGCTCCAACTCCGAACATTTCATCCCCCATCGGATGGTACCCCGGACGGTAGTAGAAGGGATTCTTGCCTGAGCCTTCACTCATCAAGGGCTCCTTCTCGACCAGACCGTCGGATTATGAAGACGAAAATTGAATAAACTCTGTGAACCAAGCATGAAGAGGCATGAGAAGATGAGTACTCCAGGTGAACAATACGTTGTTAATGAGCACAAAAACCGGATTGCAGTGATCCTCCCCCTGCGGGAGTATGAACAACTTCAGGAAGACCTTCATGACCTCGCCGTGGTGGCGGTGCGGCAGAGTGAACCGACTATAGAATTCGCTGAGTTTAAAAGGCGGCATACGCAGTAATGGCTGATCCCGATACTGTCAAATAACGCCGTTTCTCTGTCACCCTGACTCCCTCCTTGTATAACTCCACGGCTCTCATCGCTCGAATATCAGATCGAAACCTTATGCAGTGCAGCATAGCAAAACCTGTTATCCCGTAACACGGGATCGACCTCCATAGGCCCTCTGGATGGAAAACAATGGGAAAATATTTCCGCTCACTCAAATCTGCTCCACAAAGCTCACCATAAATTGATCCACTTCGCCTGCCGCCGGCGCAAACGCATAGCAAAACCGGCGCGTGGCCCCGGGGGCACGACGATACGGCGAGACATACTACAGTGCGGAAGTCCCCAGGGAAATCATGGATCCCGTATACCAGAGCGAGATCGCAGAAAGGCTACACTGTCTCCAGAGTACCACATCTCCAAACCCGAATCCTGTTTAGTACTAATCAAGATTAGGGTTACTCGATCAGACAGCCTTGAGCGTATCCACCGATTGCGGGTGGCGCTGGATACCTGACCAGCGCCACGCTCACGCAATCTCCCGGAGCCGGGGATACTCTGGGGAAAGACCGGCTCCGCGAGGAGGGGTTTTTCGTCTACGATCTCGCAGACGAACGAGAGCGAGATATGCCACCAGAGAGCCTTCTTCGTTCACATCCCCACACCTGAGGGGATACACGAACCCGCTCACAGGCGATGTGCTCCCCAGCGCACCGTAACCTGTACCGAGGAATTCCCCGGCCCTGTTACTGCCGACCATGAAGGATTCCCCAACTACGCCTCTGCAAACGCCAGGCATCGGGCGGTGCTCACCAAAGGCATTTAGGCCTCCGATCTTCCGACAATCANTGAAATTCGACCTATTGTGGTATCCCGGCATTCAAAAGCATCACTTTATGTATTCAGAGTATGATTTAACCACATGAAGCAATCCTGGCTGTTTCTGACAGTCGCTGTAATTCTTCTTACCTGCACCTGCCTGGCCGGATGCATGACACAGCTCGCTCAGGCTGAAGGGGGCCTGCCGGATATCNCGACAGATGTATCCGGTACCTGGAACCTTGTCGACTCCATCCGCTCACAGGGTGACGGATTTGACAGATCCGCCCCGAACAGTGTCCTTACGATCGAGCAGGAAGGCTGGCTCTTCTATGGGGCGATCGATGGGGGTGCAGAGGACAGCTTTGTCTCCGCATTCTGTAATGAGGAGGGGAACGTGTTCCTGTTCGACCTGAGCACTGACGAATCCCGGCGCCTTGCATACGGGTATGTTGACGGAGACAACCTCTGGATCAGCGCTGTGGGCATCACCACGGGGAAGAGCGGTGAAGACCCGACTGGAACTATCTTTGCCGACAGACACCACTTCGTGCGCGATGGCGGCATGA
>JGI24707J26582_10003510_pt1 | contig 11228 bp, 13 predicted proteins | sample BioPla1DNA1_FD_26582 | JGI IMG/M metagenome (IMG submission 26582) | reverse complement strand
TGATCGATTAGAAGCTATCGTGAGCGACCTTACATATGTACGTGCCCTTTCGTTGGCATTATATCTGCACCATCATGGATTTGTATAATCGAGAAATCATACGTTATAGCACCGGTCCTCATAAAAATGCACAACTCGTCTATAAAGCATGATCTCGCTCTAGTAGGTTTATTCCACACCGACAGAGGAAAAGAATTTATAAACGAACTGATTGAAGCACTCTTAACAACCTTTGATATTAAGCGCTCATTAAGTCACAAAGGGACTCCTTATGATAACGCAGTAGCTGAAGCAAACTTTAAGAGTTTAAAATTTGAATTCTATACCAAAATAAATTTGAAACACTAGAACAATTACAAAGAGAATTAGGTGAGTATATTTGGTGGTACAACAATGAGAGATTACACTCGTCATTAGGTTACAAATCACCCGTCTCATATGCCCAACTATAAAAATTGTCCGTTAAAGTGTTGACATTCCAAATTAAAGGCCTTCAATTAGGTTAATCTACATCATTTTGCTTGAACATCTTCTACTCAGCCTTTATTTTTAAATATATTCTGTTTAGTAAATTATACTGTATCCTAACTAATTCTTTAAAAAACTGATTACTGCTCCTCAGTTTAAGACCACTACTAGTTTTATGCTATAATTAATTTAAAGTTTATTTTATAATTAGCTGAAAAGGTGGGATATTCATATGCAGTTTGAAGAAACAAAAACTTTAGAATTAAAAGAAAAGTACACAAAGTCTTATTTAAAAACAGTCAGTGCTTTTGCAACATATGAAACTGGAAGGATTATTTTTGGAGTCAAGGACAGCGGGGAAATCGTAGGCATTGAAGATATTGATAATTGCAAATTAAAGATTGAGAATGCCATTAATACAAGCATCCAACCACTTCCCCATTTTCTCATAGAGGTTCTCGAAATAGAGAAAAAAAAGATTGTTCAACTAACTGTTTTCAAAGGATCTTCCTCCCCATATTACTACAAACACCGAGTCTATCGACGAGCCGATACATCAACTGTGCACGTTGATTCCAATGAGTTGGAAGAGCTTATTCTTCAAGGAAAAAATATGTCCTTTGTTGATCTTCCTTCAAAGCAAAAAAATTTATCGTTTAATTACTTAGAATCTGCCTTGAAAAAGGTTAGAGACGAAGATTTTCATTTAGACAATAACACGCTAAAAACTCTTCACTTGATACATGATGGTAGTTATAATCGCGCAGCTGAAATTTTTTCAGATCAACCGGAGAATAACTACGCTAGTGTAGACATTGTTCGCTTTGGTGACTCTATCTCTATCTTTCTTGAACGAAAAGAAATTAACAATTGTTGTCTCATTCAGCAATTTGAAGAAGCTCTTGACTTTTTTGATAAATGGTATAAACCATACGAAGAAATTGTAGGTTTTCACAGAGAAAAAAGAATCCAGATTCCACGGGAAGCTTATCGTGAAGCAATTGCAAACGCACTGATACATCAAGATTTCAGTATTAGTGCCTCTGTTCAAATCGCTATGCATGAGGATAAAATAATCATCACATCAGCTGGTGGTCTTCCAAAGGGAATGGATAAAAAGACCTACCTTACAGGGGGACTTTCTGTTCGTAGAAATCCAAGTATCGCAAATGTGTTTAAAGAATTGCAAATCATCGAAAGATTCGGAACTGGAGTTCCACGAATTATAAAAGAGTATGGACGCTATCATCAAAAACCAGAATTCAACATTTCTGAAAATAGAGTTCAAATTACTCTACCTAAAATCATATATGAAACCACTAAAGAAACAGTTCAAAAAGAATATCGTCTTGAAAACAGTGAAATTGCTATCCTTCAATCTATTCATCGTAATCCTGAAATTACACTTAGAGAGATAGAAAAAATAACTGGAATTAGCCGAAAAACTGTTGGAAAAAAAATTAATCAAATGGAGAAAAATAAAATTTTAGAAAAACTAGGAAGTCCACAAAATCGAAGCTATAGGATTCTAATCGAAATAAATGACATTACTCCCAAGTAAAACTTTAGCTTCATGAAATATTTTTAAAATATCGGTTCCCATAGATACCTAAATCTACGCCAAGCTACACCAAGCTACGCCAAGCTACGCCAAGCTACACCAAGCTACGCCAAGCTACACCAAGCTACGCCAAGCTACACCAAGCTACGCCAAGCTACGCCAAGCTACACCAAGCTACACCAAGCTATTAGTTTCTATAAAACGGATGCTTGCCTTTTCAATTGCAAGCATCCGTTTTTATTTCATAAAAAATTTGAATTAAAATTTTGTCAGAGCTCATTTTATTCTTAAGGAATAGCTTGTTTTCCTTCGTTAAAATAATACTTGATACGAATTAGAATACGGGTCAAATTGACTAGGCAAAGAATAGTCTCTACTTTATTGCAAATAAAAAATGGAGGTTTTGTGCATACCTCCATTGAATGATAAGTCAAAGCTGCGATGCTTTGAATATCAATGAATTAAGTTTTGATTAGAATATACGCTATAAAGTGTCATTGTGTTTTTCTTTTAACATTGATCAGATGACTTTCACAATCATGATCAATACCAAAATTAAAGCAAACAATAAAAACGAAACGGCATGATTGAAAACTGGAATGAAAAGATAGCCTAATTTAGGAATAACATATTGAACCTTACCAAGGATATCTTTCTCTTCAATCTCCCAGTAGTCAAGGCTTTCGGATCGATTAGAACGTGTTTTGATCTTTCCATCTTGTTCTAAATCATAAGAAAAGGTAATCACATCCCCAATCTCATAACTGGCTTCCTTTTTAACAATAATCACATCGTTTTTCTTAATCAAAGGTTCCATGCTCTCACTGATCACAACATAGCTCTGATATGGCCATATCTTTTGTGAAACTTGTGGTAAAAACATCATAAGCCCTATGAACAAACTCGCAAGGATGACCAGGCTATAAAAGAAAATATTCCAACGAGAGCGTCTTTTATGGCTTGCCATCGGTCACAAAACCTTCTTGCCAAATGCTGGCATCGTCACCAGGTTAGATATAATTTCCTGCTTTTTTATTCGTCTCAGCTATCAGGGTATAAACCTTGTTTTGATAAACAACGACCGGGCGCTGCCATTCATCGCGCCAAAAGTATCTTTCATATATAGTATAGGGATCAAATGCCAGTTCGTTGTAGAGATTATAGCCTTTGCCCGTTCCCGGCTCGATGTTCTCCACAAAATCTTCATTCTTAAGATAAAGTTTCCCTTTCCAATAAATAGGTGTATCATCCTTTGGGATACGATCTTTTCGCCAAGTTAACGCTTCAATGCTTCCTAAGTCTGTCCAAATATGTGGATTGCCATTAATTTGTGGAACACGATTACTGGAACCCTCACTATAAGCTTGAAAAAGGTGTCCATCTTTTTGAACATAAGATCCCTTCTTGTAATAAATTCCTGCCTGATAATCAAGGCCATATACTTTAAAAGGGTTTCTCCAAGGATCTTGCCTATCAATTGTCCACTCTTGATTTCTAAAGACATAATAATAGCGATCATTTAAACGAATAACCTGACATTTATAAAAATTTCTCCAATCAAGCTTGGGATTATCCAGTATTAAGTCAGGAAGTTTATCGAATCCCAAAAACCGATCTTGATGCCTGAAGTTTGAACACGAAAAAGAGGTGGGAATGAAAGTTCCCCACCTGGCCAATAGGCGAGTGTTTTTGATCCTGTTAGGATGACTAATAAAAACAAGATCGCTATGGACACTGTCTTTTTCATTCAGCACCTCACATTATTTATTCTTCTGCTTGGACTTCCAAGTTAAACTTTAAAACAAGTTCTTTACCAGCAATAAGTTCATATTCTTGCTTGTTTGCTGGTTCTTTATCAAAGCTTACTGTAACAAAAACGGTTTCTTTTTCATCAATTGTCATTACTTTTCCATCGTTATTAAACTGAACTGAAAACAACTCTGCTAAGACTTCATTCGCTTTGCTGTTCTCTTCACCTTTAATGACTAATTCTGCATTATCAAAATGAAGCGTTCCTTTTGCACCTGAGATCAATTCAGAATCTATGGTCCAAGAAACTTCATAAAGAATAGTCACCTTGCTTTGATCTTCATCGACTGTTTCTGGTAGCAAGATCGCATGAGGATCTTTAGAATCAACAATCGCAGTCAAAGAAGTTTTAACTTCCTCCGTACTGCCTGTTCCGATTTCAATCGTATTGCTTTCAGTTTCAATGTTGGCCCCTAAAACTTCGCCACTATTCCAATATGCCCATATAAAACCTGTTAATAATATTGCTAAAATGGTCAGCGATAAAAGCATGACACGTTTTTCATTTTCTACTCTCCATTTAAACAATCAAGAGCATTATAGAAAATCCTTTTTCTTACTGCAACACTTTTAAACTTCAGACAAAACTTTCTTTTCTTTAAAGAGATTTTTCATTTAACAGATGCCTTTTATAAGCGCATTCCGTTCTAAAGAAAACATATCAATAGCATAAAAGAAGAAACATGTTGCTCTACTTATCTTGTTTTTATAAGGCGAGCTAAAGAAAAGGATTAACTTCTGCCAATACAGAAATCAATCCTTTTTGAATACTAAGCACCAAGCATAATCTTCTTAATCGATGATCTCAGCTTCTTTGTTTGCTAATTTGACAAATGGAATATAAATTAAAATCGCAATAATATAAGCACCAATTTCAACTAAAACAGTTGGAAGGTGTCCTCCTGAAGCTAAGAATGATTTTAAAATAGGTGGTGTGGTCCACGGAACCATCACATATAATATTTTCGCAATCTCTAATTTAGTCATTATATAACCAAAACTTACACTTGCCATCGGTGCGAGAACAAATGGAATAATAAGAATTGGGTTAAAGACGATCGGTAAGCCAAAAATCATCGGCTCATTAATATTAAATAAGGCAGGTGTGAGTGATACTTTGGAGACAGCTTTGTAGTCATCTCGTCGAGAGGCTAAGAAAATAGCAATAATTAAGGCTCCTGTTAATCCTGATCCTGTGCCTGTATTGAAGACCACATGGAAAGAGGCATTCAGAATATTGCCGGCTTCTTGTCCTTTGCCAACCATGTCAGCATTTTACAAAACTGCTGTAATTAGGAGTGGATCAATAAGAGGGCCTAAAACACCGTCGCCATGGATGCCGGCGCTCCATAAGACAAGCATCAATGAAGTAATTAACAAATAGCCTGGGAAGGATAATAGAATACCTTCCAATGGTTTTTGTAAGATCAAATTGATAACTTCAAAAAGCGTATAACCGGATAGATTAAAGACTAAGAAACTGAATGTTGCGATTATAAAAACGGTTAAAATACCGGGTATCATGTTACTGAAGGCTTTGGCTACATTGGATGGTACCGTGTCTGGCATTTTGATTTTCAAGGCATCATTTTGATTGAGTGATAGGAAAAGTTTGCTTGATACTAAAGCAATGACCATCCCAATAAAAGGACCGCCAGTCCCCGTATAATCTTGGCTAAGGACACCTGAAATCAATTCTTCCTTATCACCAACTTCAACAAGCATCGTTGNGTTAACGACCGTGAAATAACTGGCTAAAGCGACAACAGGAATCAGCCCAGTTCTCTCCCCATAAATATCTGAAAACTCTAAGGCTATGATCACAATGAGCACGGTGAGGATATGTATCATAAGATTTTTAAAACAGATATCGGTTAAACGATAGTCATACTGATGCATTAAACTCATAAGAAGTTCTGAAACTTTATCATATTTACTTTCACGATCTTGTTTGAGGTGAAAAGATTGTGCATGATGATCACTGTAGAATTCTATGGTAATGGCTGAACGCTTACGAACTTCTTCATCAACAATGTTCGTACCGTGAAAAATCCTGCTTTGAATTTCCAAATTAAAATAAGCTATACGTTTAGCAATATAATGCACGAGGTCTTCGTCATCTTTAAGAATTGTTGATTGATTATCTATAAGCATACTTGATAAAAAGTGATAATAGCGTTCTTCATCAAAAAACAGATTCATCTTTTCATATTAAAGTTTTTAAAACTTGCAACATGCCGCTTGAAATTATGTTATCTTCCTACCTAAACAGTAAAAGACTATCCCCCATTAGGATAGTCTTTTAGATTGCCTACATTATTGCACTCACATGTTTTAAAGTCAATTGATATCTTTGTGATAAAGCTACTAGCATTTACTTTTTTGATGCAATATCTTGCAGAAATAATCCAAATTCTTCCTCAGTTAAACCCCAGGTTCCAAAAGAATGAATCGCTGGATCATGGAAATCACTTCCGCCACTTTGAATCAATTGATATTTTTTGGCATATTCTTTGGTTAATGGATAATCATGCTCCTTCATCTTGTTTTGGCTAATTTCAATTCCTTGAAGCCCATATGAGACATACTTGTCAATTTCTTCATAGTTATCATACTGGCAAGGATGAGCCAATATTGGAATGCCGCCATCTTTGAGAATTGCTTGAATTCCATCTTTCACATCTGTATAGCCCATTTTCATATCTGTTTCAATACTCGTTTGAGATGCAAAAAGTTCCTTATAACGTTGGGGTGTCATCTCTTCAGGGTATTTCTCTTTCAATGCTTGAAAAATATTCATTTTAAAAACAATACTGTATTTAGAGAATTTTTTGGCATCTTCGTAATTGATATCATATCCTTGTTCTTGAAGTTCTTCTATAAGTTGTGCATGATAGGCATCTCTTTTTGCAAGGGTATGTTCACAGTATTTATCAACATGAGGCGTGTAATCATTTAAATATAAACCAACAACATGAACTTTTTTGTATACATCATAATCATAGCAACTCATTTCAACACCTTTGATTGCTTGTAAACCGAAGTCTTTCGCTGCTTTATAAACTCTCTCATAGTGATACGTTATATCATGGTCTGTCATCGCAACGACTTGAATTCCTGCTTCTTTTGCTTTTGCAAGTACTTCTTCGATTTCTAAAATACCGTCACTATAATTACTGTGCATGTGTAAATCCGCATAAATCATATTAAAACTCCTTTTGATAAGCCATAACAGGATCGAGATAATTGAGTCGTGGATGATAATAACTTCCAATTACTTTTTCATCACTTACAACGATGATAGCTGTTTCTACTGATAGTCCGGCTTTCTTGATCTTATTTATATCAAATTCTAAAAGAACATCACCTTGTTTAAATTTTGATCCTTGAACAACAAGGTTTTTAAATCCTTGCCCTTCTAAATTCACCGTATTAATACCAACATGAATTAACAGTTCTAGACCATTTTCAAGACGAATACCCAAAACATGTTTTGTGGGAAACAGTGATAAAACTTCTCCATCATCCGGTGCGTAAACCTTACCTTCAATAGGTATCATGGCAAAGCCATCTCCAAGAATGCCGCTTGCAAAAGTATCATCTTTAATATCCTTCAATGGAAAACTCGATCCTACCATCGGACTTAACAATAACTTTTCATTTTTGTGTTGAGATAAAAAATCACTCTGCTCTATTATTTCGTTTTTTTTTCATCACTAACTAGATCTTCAAAACCAATAAGATAGGTAGCTATAAAGGTTACAACGGAAGATATAATCAAAGTAATCACCGCGTGGATTAAATAATTTCCATGAACATCCGAAATCCACATTGGTAAACTTAGTAACCCTGGTGTTACATATACGAATGCTTTTAATTGAACAATTCCTGCATACAAACCTCCGGCAGCTGCGCCAATCATTGCTCCATACATTGGAGTTCGAAGTTTAAGATTAACACCGTATAAAGCAGGTTCTGTAATACCACCTAAAAAAGCTGTAAGACTTGATGAAAAAGCAAGTTGTTTGAGCTCCTGGTTTTTACTTTTAATCGATACTGCGAGTGAAGCTGCTGCTTGAGACATATTCGAAGTTAACGCTATGACGCGTGTAACAGGATCGAAACCAATTTGTTCGACAAGCATAATACTGATTGGGCTCAAGGCCTTGTGCATACCTATCGAAACAAGCCAAGGATAAATAGCAGACAGCAACGGTATTGCAATCAATCCAAGATTTTGTTGAATCCATAAAACAGTGTCTGCAACAAATTGTGCTAGTGCATAAGATGCAGGACCGATAATAACGATGGCAAGTGGAGCGGAGATTAAAATAACAAGTAAGGGTGACATAAATACTTTTACAATATCCGGTGTGTATTTATAAACGATTTTTTCAATGTAAGACATCACCCATACTGTTACCAACGCTGGTATCAATTGACCTGAATACTTAACTAGAGAAACAGGTATGCCTATAAATGAAACAGCCTCTTTTGCGTCAAGTAATGCTACCCATTTAGGGTGAAGCATCGTTAAAACAACAAGGGCTCCTAAATATGGGTTTGATCCGAATATTTTAGCTGCTGAAAAACCAATAAAAGCTGGCATAAAATAAAAACCTGTATCAAAAATAAAGTTTAAAATATAGTATGTTTGACTACTTTTATCTAAAGCTCCTATCATACTTAAAATCATTAATAATACTTTGCCCATACCTGCTCCTGCTAAAATGGGTACAACCGGAGCAATAGATCCTGTAATAGTGGATAAAATACGGTTTATAATATTTTGATCTTGTTCTTTATTACTGGAATCATTTTCACTATTAATATGATAGTTCGATACAATCGCATCGTAAACTTTATTAACATCATTACCTATGACTAATTGGTATTGTCCTCCTGACTTAACAAGGGACATAACACCATCTATATTTCGAACTTGATGATCCTTTGCTTGTTCTGTCTTTTTCAATGTAAATCTAAGTCTTGTAGAGCAGTGAACAACCGATTGAATATTTTTTTCTCCACCAACCGCTTCTACGATTTGTTTTGCTATTAATTGATAATCCATTCTTTTTCCTCCTCTTTTTATTAATGAATGAATAAAAAGAAGGTTTAGCCAACTAAATGTAACTATCCTATCTCATCGATATTTTACCAGCATCACCACCTTCAAATGTAAATTTTGTCAGACGAGCTATATGCAAAGTGAGATACAAAATTTCATCGCTGTCAATTTCATAATAATATTTATTTTTGATAAATGACCCAATTTTCTCGCTACAACGATACGATTCGATATATTCTTCTTTCAGCAAATTTAAAATATCATCTTTAAGCAAAGACGTTTCAGATTGATCATGGGAAGAAAAAATCCTTCGGCCAAAAAATTTTAAATGTGTAACAAAACGGTAATAAACAAGGGAGTCACTATCAAACTCATATTGATAGTGATAACGAACAATTTGCATGACTTCTTGAATAAAATCGGTTATTTTATAAACTTGATTGAAATTTCCGTCTGCTGTAGCACTCACTAAATGAAGAGCTATAAATCCTGCTTCATCTTCCGGCATTGTTACACCAATTTCTTTTTCAATAATACCTAGAGCATACAAACCAATATCATACTCATTTTTATAAAAATGTTTTATTTCCCACAACATTTTATTTTGAATTTGAAGCCCATTTTTGGCTCTTTCAACACTTGAGTATATATGGTCCATAATAGCAATATAAATTGTATCGTGAAATTCTACATCTAAACGAGTTTTCGCCCTATCGATAATTTGATTTGTTACTTCCATATATTCAACAGGAATTTGACTTAAAAAAGATAAAAGAACATCTTCCTCAGTTTTTTTCTCTAAACGAAATGTTTTTGTAACTTTATCTTTATCGATAGCATCTCCAGATTTCTTAGCATAGGCAATGCCTTTACCCATAACGACAATTTCTTGGCCATTAAAATCTTCAGTTAGGACAACACTGTTATTAAGTATTTTTTTAATATACATAGGCATCTCACTCCTTTTTAACAAAAAAAAACTACTATACACCCTTAAAAGCATACAGTAGGTTTCGTGTAGCAAGCTAAGTACTCTTACGATCCTGCCGAATCTAATATCATTATACCACTACATTGTCGAAAGTCAACTTTTATGTAAGCGGTTAATTCAGTGTGTGATATGTTGTTAAGAACTTGGACACAATTTACTTAACTTTCTTTAAATTATTACTTTGAAATATTTCTCTTCTTTATTAACTTCTTCAAGTGTTTGAAGTTTTTGACGGTAAATCCACTCTATTTTTAATGATGCATGATATGATTCAATGATTGCATTATCATATGGATAACCAGGCTTACTGTAGGAGCTAGCGACGTTGTAGTTCTTTAAAAGATTCCTGTATCTTTTGGATGTATATTCTCTACCACGATCGCTGTGGATAACACAAATATCCTTGTACTTTTATAAAACTATCTCAGTGTTACTACTCACAAATTCGTCATTCATTTTTCTTGACACAGCATAGTGTAGTATCTTCCGAGTATGTAAATCAATAAATGTTATTTGATAAACCCATCCATCTTTTAGTGTATTAATATACGTAATATCTGTCGCTACAGCATACCGAGGCCTATCAATTGGCGTGTCCTTAATGTAGTTGGATAAATCAGCCCTCTTTGTTTTAGTAGATACATAAGGTCTATATTTTCGTCTGTAAACAGAGGTTATATCCATATCTTTCATGTAATTGCCAACTGTTCGTTCAGATACGTATATCCCTTGCAATTCTAACTTAGCTTTAATTTTTCTTTTTTCTTATTGAGGTACTTTCTTATATTTAAATTCAAATCATGATAACTTCGATAGCTTGGCTATTTTCAAGAGGATTGAAAGTGTATGTTGATCTCTATGATCTTCAATAAATTGGACTTTTTCTTCAACACTGATGCCTATTGTTTCTTCAAAAATATGCTGATGCACTTTTTTAGGACTTCGTTTTCCTCTTTAAGTTTTGACATTTCTCGTTTTAATTTCATCACTTCATTCAAATCAGTTGTTTCATCACCATCTAATTCAATAGATTTAAATTGCTTTATCCAGTTATAAATAGTGGGACGACTAACGTCATATTCATTACTCAGTTTAGCTACTGGTTCTCCATCTTCATACATCTCTACAAGCATTTTTTAAAATTCATCATTAAAATTATTCATCACAATCACCTTTCTCCATTTTATCACACTTATTTGTAAAGTGAGGGTGGTCCAGGTTTCATACTAACATCAGACTCTTAGCAACTAAGATTTAATCCAATTAAATAATAAATCGCTGCTAGACAAACCCCCTTGTTTTGAAGAAAAAATAGCTTTTAATCAATG
>JGI24707J26582_10003507_pt1 | contig 11235 bp, 10 predicted proteins | sample BioPla1DNA1_FD_26582 | JGI IMG/M metagenome (IMG submission 26582) | reverse complement strand
TGATATTCGTATTTTACGGAATTTTACAATTTATATAAATTCTTATAGGAAATTAGCATTATTTTTGTTGAAATTGTTAGTACATAATGATATACTATATTTGTTTGTTGACAGGTAAATTACTAATGGAATGAAGCTTGGTTTAACTTGTCTTGATTCAACAACAATATATTTAAAACATTAACTTTGAGGAGCTAAATATGGAAACTTACCACTTGGAAGAGCAATATACAGAAGATGAAATTGATTTAAGAGAATTAATCCTAGTACTTTGGAATAAGAAATTAATGATCATAAGTTTTACTTTGATTGTAGCGATTTTAACCGGTTTGTTCAGTATCTTTGTTTTAACACCAGTCTATAAGGCGAATTTGAACATTGTAATTAATATGCCAGATGCTTATCATACCAAATACGGAGACTATACCCTGCCGATTCGACAAGATCAAGAGTATATTAATTTAATTAAGAGTAACGATGTATTATCCAATACCATAGAGGATATGGATTTTGATAAAGAAGTAACTATAGAGAATTTGCAAAAAAGAATTGAAATAACCGTGGATAGCAAAAATGATAACCAGAACATTTATAACATAAAAGTATCTGCGGATAATCCAGAGGAAGCTAGATTACTGGCTCAGACCCTATATGACAATTATACGGAGTTTTTAAATGTCACAACCTTAGAAGCTGCCTTGGATTATTATGAGAATTCATTTTCTACTAGTTTAAAATCCTTAGAAGTGTCCTTAGAGACCAATAAGACGATATTAGAGAAAAATGAAGAACTCTTAGCCCAGACACCTCCAACCATTAATCAAAAGGCTGCTTTGGATGAGGTTCAGGATCAATTGGCATCCAACGATTTCATTATCTTGGAGAAAGTAATTAATCCAAACTATACGAAACTTGAAACAGATATTATAAACAATAAGCAATCCATCAATAGCATTGAGAATTCAATGAATGTTTATACCACCTATCTAGAAGAATTGGCTGAGCTTAGAGATCTTGTGAAGCAATATTATCAAACGGGAGATTATGCGGTGATTGGTTCTGAAATCGTAAGTGTTACCGATATCAGCTTATATCTTCCATCACAGCCTATGGCTCCCAGCCAGAAAACAAGTCCAAGCAATTTTATGAATGTTTGTATTGGTGCAGTTCTTGGCGGAATGGTAGCAGTGGGAATGGTACTCTTCCGTTGGTGGTGGCAAGCTGGTAGCGAAGTTAGCCAAGACAAGAAGAAAAAAGCAGCATAAACATTTTATAATTAAAATTAGACAGTAAATTAAATAAAGAATAAAGACGAAATCGATTCATTCGGCATCTGCATTTGATATGTCCTTATGTATAGAGTAAAGCTATAACATAATGGGGGAATATTCATTTACAGATGCCTTTTTATAAAATATGAATTTTAATTCTTCTATTGATAAGATTGGGACAAGTTGGTATACTAACAATGTAAATATAAGTAAATACCTTTTGATAAGGAGATGCTATGGAGCAAGACTGGAATAATTCACTTAACACAGAAGATGAGATTGATTTAAGGGAATTGNTTGTGGTTCTTTGGAAACATAAGATATTCATTCTATCGATCACTGTCATAGCAGCACTTCTTACAGGCTTGGTAAGTTTTTTTGTCCTATCACCTGTATATGAGTCCAAGCTAAACATTGTAATAAATATGCCAGAAACTTATCAGACCAAGTATGGGGAATATACTTTGCCCATTACAACCAATCAGCAGTATTTGAACCTGATTACCAGTTCGGATATTTTATTACAGACCATCGAGGATATGGATTATGATAAGAAGGGAATGACCATAGAGGATTTAAGGAATCGAATATCTCTAGGGAACATAGCCAATTCCAATACCGAACAGAATAGTTTTGAGGTCACTGTGAGAGCAGATCATCCCGATGAAGCAAGAAAACTGGCATCCAGCTTATATAAAAATTACTTGGAGTTTATTAATGTGACAACGGCTGAGGGAGCAATTCAGTATTATATCAATTATTATACCGTTCAATTGTCTTCCTTGGAGGATGAATTACTCACTGCTAAGGTAGTACTGGAAAATAACGAAGCCCTACTGGCTGAGACACCAAAGACCATTCACCAGAGGGAAGTTATAGATGAAATTATTGGACAAGTTGATTCCAATGATTTTATCATCTTAGATGAGATTATCAATCCCAATTATACTGCCATTGAAGCGGATATTATTGAAAATAGGCAGACTATCTATGAAATTGAAAATTCCATCTCCGTTTATAAGGGGTATCTGGAAGAGCTGGCAAAGGGCAAAGAGGAAATAAAGCAGTATTATGAGACGGGAATTTATGAAAATAGTGCAGGAAATATTTTCATGATATCAGAAACCAGTGTATATCTCCCGGCACAACCGATCACCCCTAGTAGAAAAGCTGGTCCCAATAACGGTCTTAATATTGCCATTGGAACCATCCTGGGAGGGATGTTGGGAATATTCATTATTTTAATCCGCTGGTGGTGGCAAAAAGGCAATCATAATTAATACTTTTGGGAAGTGTAAAAAAACACTTCCCAATTTTGTATTATATTGTATAATAGAATGGAGATAATTCGACATGCGAATGGGGGGACAGGATGGAAGGTTACATAGATATACATAGTCATATTTTACCAGGATTGGATGATGGAGCGGATAGTTTAGAAAGAACCATCCGTATGCTAGAGATTGCCTATGGGGAAGGAATACGAACCATGATAGCAACGCCCCATTACCGGGAGAGTAGGAAGCTAATNCCAATCGGATATTTGGAAGAAACCCTTGGCAAGGTGGAGGATGANATTGCCCACTTGCTGCCAGATATGAAAATTTATATGGGAAGTGAAGTTTTTTATAGCCATAATATGCTTTCTCTNTTAAGAGAGCGTAAGGTACCTACCTTAGGTGGNTCAAGATATGTTTTGGTTGAATTTGTGTNTGGCATTGATTTCACCAGTATGAAAAATGGATTGCAAGAACTTCTTTATGGAGGTTATCAACCAATTTTGGCTCACGGAGAACGTTATCCGGAATTAATGAAAGATCTGGAGCAGGTGATGGAGTTAAAGGAAATGGGTATTGCCATACAGGTAAATTCCATGAATATCATCAGAAGCTTTGGAAAACACCGCCATGCTTCTAGTAAGAAACTCTTTCAACATGATTTGGTGGATTTTCTGGCAACGGATTGTCACAGCGATTCGATTCGTGCTCCGGTTCTTAAGAATACCCTTGCTTATCTAAAAAAGCGATATGGGGATAGATACATCGAACAATTACTAGTACATAATCCGAAACGGATATTACAAAATAAATAATATTTGCATAGATATAAAAATTATAACTAAACACACAATATTTACATAGATAATAAAATCATAACAAAATACACAATATTTGCATAACAAATATGAATTACAAAAATACAAATATATTTACATAATTATATAAAATACATAACAAAATACAAAACATTTATATAATTCTATAAATCACATAACAAAATACAAAATATTTACATAACGAATCAATGTTACATAACAATAATTTATGATAGGAGTTACATGAGATGGATGAGAGTATGGCAGTAGAAGGTTATGAGTTAAACTTAGGGGAAATTATTCACCTGATTTTTAGAAGATTGTGGATCATTTTACTGGTTGGAGCTTTTTTTGCTGCAGGAGCATATGGGATTAGTGAATATCTGTTAACGCCCACCTATGAGTCTACGACGAAGATCTATGTTATGAATCGTCAGGATAGCAGCTCAGCGATTACTTATACGGATTTGCAAACAGGTTCTCAGTTAACCAAGGATTATATGTTGCTGATTACCAGCAGGCCGGTTACGGAAACTGTGATTGAAAGACTGGGACTAAATCTTAAGCATAAGGATTTGGTGAATATGATTACCGTTACCAACCCCTCCAATACAAGAATATTGGAAATTACGGTAGAATACACAGATCCTATGAAAGTTAAGGAAATTGCAGATGCCATTCGAGAAGAGGCATCCTTACATATAAGTACGGTAATGAATATTGAGAGGGTTAGTCTTGCAGAGGAAGCCAATTATCCAGAAGGTCCCTCCGGTCCCAATACCCTGATGAATATGATAATAGCAACCATCTTAGGTTTTATGTTGACTGCAGGAATCATTATCCTTCGTTTCATGATGGATGATACGATTAAGTCTTCGGAGGATATTGAAAAATATTTAGATCTCAGTGTATTGGGAGCCATACCTATGGAAAAAAGTCTGGGTACAATTGCTAAAAAAGAACGAAAAAGAAACAGGAGATAAGATATGGGAAAGATTAAAATTAGCGAAAAACTACAACTAGGATTTCAGACCAAAGAAGCATTTAAATCCTTAAGAACAAATATCCAATTCTGTGGAAGTGATATAAAAGTGATCGGATTAACCAGTTGTACTCCGGGAGAGGGAAAAAGCAGTGTTTCCATGCATTTGGCTCATACTTTAGCAGAGTCAGGTAAAAAGGTTATCTTCATTGATGCGGATTTGCGAAAATCAGTTATCATGGGAAGGTATCAAGTGGAAGGTAAGATTTTTGGCTTGACTATTTATCTGTCTGGTATGGTGGATCAGAAAGATATTATTAATAAAACCGATGTTGAAAACTTAGACATGGTATTTGCAGGACCTGTTCCGCCCAACCCCTCGGAGCTTTTGGGTAGCAGTAAATTTGAAGAGTTGATTGAGAAACTAAGGAATGATTACGATTATGTTATCATTGATACTCCACCCATCGGTAGTGTCATCGATGGTGCTGTAGTGGCCAAGTCTTGCGATGGTATGGTCATGATAGTCCAACAGAAAGTAATCAGTTATCGTTTTGCTCAACATATGAAAAAACAATTGCAACGATCCAATTGTAAAATCCTTGGTGTGGTTTTAAATAAGGTGGAATTTAATGGAAGTAGTCCATACGGGAAGTATTATGGGAAATACTACGGTAAATATTATGAAAATGAAGTCAAATAAATATTGAATGAAAATGTTTTAGGGTGACTTTTGTCGCCCTTTTATTAAACATTATTCCTATGGGAGCTGCTTCCGGGGTCTCTTCTGAACCCCTTTTAGCCTTCGTATGGAGTAAGAATTTATTCAGATAGATGAAAAATGATAATTTTTGTCGAATAAGAATAATTTATAAATAAATATGACATATTGAAACTATTTTTCCTTTATGGTAAAATATGAAAATGAGAATGATTACTAGAATTTACAGGAAATATGAGAATAATAAACAATTATTATAATAACACAAGAGGAGAGAGTATATGAGGTTACCTAGGATACTAAGATTAAACAGCATAAATAAAAAAATATGCACATTTGTTTCACTTATTATTATTATTTCTATCGTTGGTATTTCTTCCTTAAATTTTATGATTTCAAAGAAGGAGTTGGCCAGATCCAATCATATCATTTTGAAGAATGCCATCGAATCAACTATGGTTGAGATTAACCGGAATTATCGATACAGTTCCGGGGAGGAGAAATGGTTGGATGAGGAAGAGGCTAAGGCCAATGCCCTTGCTTCCATTGATATACTACATACGGGAGATGTGGATGCAATTTCTCAAGCGAGCCAGTCGGCTGATACCGTTTCTTCTGCTACAGAAAATTCCGTATTTAAAAACCATGCCTTGGATCTGGGAGAATCGGGATATTTCTTTGTGATAAACTCACAGGGAGATATTATTTCTCATCCATTTTTATCTGAGAATATTTACAACCTAAAATCCCATGATGGTAGATTGATTGTTCAGGAAATTATAGATAGGGCCAAATCTGGAGGGGGTACCTTAAATTATGCCCTGACAGAAGATGTTAGTATCATTACCGATAGTAAGACTGTCTATGCACAGTATTTCCCTTATTGGGACTGGGTAGTTTGTGCGGTAATTTATGATCTGGAGTTAGCCAGAGGATCCAATATTATTCTGCATAACAATCTGGTAGCTGTTCCGATTATTTTGGCAATCTCCTTATTTATTGCCATATGGATTTCTGGTAAGATTACCAAGCCAATCAAGAGAATATCTCAGGCTCTTTATCAGGTTGCAGAAGGCGATTTGACTGTGGAGAAGATAGAGATTTCTGCCACGGATGAAACCAAGCTATTGGGGGATTCTATGAATCGGCTCATCGATAGCTTTAATCATATCTTGAAACTTGTGATGTCTTCCAGTGATAACTTGAACAACTTTGCATTTCAATTGAATGAATCTTCTGAAATGGTATCAGAAGCAACAACAGAAGTTACGAAAGCAATGATACAAATGGCTTCAACCACAGAGGATCAAAGTAAAGAAACCCAGAACGGAGTTCAGATGGTTACTGTCCTAGGGGATTATATCAAAGACACGGCAGATGCCAGTGCTAGAATAGAAACCGTAGTACAAGAGAACATGACTCTAAAAGAGGAAGGGTTTGCTTCGGTTAATATTTTAAAAGCTGCTAACCAGGAAAATACGAAGAATTCTGAAGAGATGGAGAATGTAATTCAAAGAATAAATCAACACTCTAAGGATATTGGTGAAATTACCACCATCATCTCCAAGGTTACCAGTCAAACCAATATGCTTGCCCTGAATGCTAGCATTGAAGCATCCAGAGCTGGGGAGCATGGTAGTGGTTTTGCTGTGGTAGCGGAGGAAATTAGAAAACTTGCCAATGCCACCGCATCTGCTACGGAACGAATTCGGGGTAAGATCGAAGAGATGCAAAGTCAGTCAGAAGAAGCAGTTCGATTCATCCATATCAATAATGATGGTGTGCAACGAATTAATCAAGCGGTTTCTAAGACAGAGGATATGATTCAGCGAATTTCAGAGGGACTGGAAACCTTAATTGATGGAATTCAGATCATTGTAAATCAAAACTTTGAAATCAACCGTAAGAAGGACGATATCCTAGCAACCTTACATCATATGTCTGAAAATGCCGAGTCCAATTCTGCAGCCATTGAAGAAATCTCAGCTTCAGCTCAGGAACAGACCGTTGCTGTTGTAGAGATATCCAATCATATTACAAAATTGCATGATATGGTGACAGAGCTCAATGGAATTATTAATGAGTTTAAGATAAAATAAAAAAAAGATTGCCTTATATACGTTGTTGTGTTAGTATGGTAAAGTGATAACACGATAGCATATTAGAGGAGGAAACGTATATGAGGAAAATAATGGGACTTTTATTGATTTTAACCATGATTCTAGGCTTAGCTGCCTGTGGAACCAAGGAGAATGAAATTGCTTCAGGAACGAACCAGAAAGAATCAGGGGATCAGGACAAATCAAATAATGAAGATACAGATACTAAGGATAAAGAAACGGAATCGGAAGATGAGCCAGTAGTGGATAATTCACTACAATATATCTTGGATAACGGAAAATTCATTCTTGGTTTGGATGACTCCTTCCCACCCATGGGATTCCGTGATGATGAGAACAATATTGTAGGTTTTGATATTGATTTAGCTAGGGCAGTATGTGAAAAATTAGGGGTTGAGTTGGTACTTCAGCCTATCGAATGGGCGGCCAAGGAAATGGAGTTAAGCACAAAAAATATTGACTGTATCTGGAATGGCTTCTCCATTACGGATGAACGTCTAAAGAATCTGACTATGACAGCTCCATATTTGGAAAATAACATATCTTTAATTGTACTAGGGGATAGTGATATTACATCCATGGCTGACATGGCAGGCAAGAGATTAGCATTACAAAGTGGTTCCTCAGCGGAAGAAGCTTTAAATAGTGAAGCAAATAAAGAATTCAAGGATTCCCTTGGTGAAATCAATGGCTTTGATGATTATGTTACTGCTTTAATGGATCTTGAAACCAAAACTTCAGATGCGGTATTGATGGATACCGTTGTTGCAAACTATATGATTTCATCTGCAGGAAAAGATTTTAAAGTCCTAGATGAGACCCTAGTAGCCGACGAGTATGCAATTGGTTTCCGTAAAGGAGAAGAGGCTCTCTGTGAAGCGGTTTGGAATGCTTTGATTGAATTGAAAGCAGAGGGTAAGATTGAAGAAATCGCAATCAAGTGGTTTGGTTCCGATATCACCTTAATTCCTTAATTGACTTTATTAATTTTATTCAATTAAATTTATTGATTTCATGGAATTAATGGATTTAAAATGACTTGGTGGAATAGAAATGACTTAATGAAACTAAAACGAATTGAATGGAATTGAAAAGACTTGATGAAATAAAAATGGCTTGATGGAATTATAATGGCTTGATAGAATTACAAAGACATGATGGAATTGAAAAGACTTGATGAAATAAAAATGGCTTGATGAAATAAAAATGGCTTGATAGAATTACAAAGACATGATGGAATTGAAAAGACTTGATGGAATTGAAAAAACTTGATGAAATTAAAAAGGCTTGATGTAATAAAAAAGACTTGATGAAATTAAAATGACTTGATAAAATAGAAAAGTTTTGACTTAATTGTATTAAATGACTTATTAAAATAAGTAAAGGTGCTCACACAAGTATGAGCACCTTTGTTAATTAAAAGGAATATAGAAACTTTTTATCATCGTGATACAGAACATAACCGCTTGCAAGATGGGATTGCTTCTTGCTCTCTTAATCATGTTCTGCATCACGATTTTAAAAGGTAGTTCGCAAAGTTAAATAATGATTGTATTCTTCTACCAGTATACTTTCCAGGGCTTATGTAAGCGAATCATAGCTTCCATATAGAAGTAATCGCCCCAAGAGGTACATTCATCTACAACGATACTTTCTTTGGTTTCCCCAAAGGGTTGTTTGGAATAAGTACCATGGTATATGATTCCATTGGTGAATGCAGGATCCTTAGCGGCATAATAGGTAAATAAGGATTTTAGACATTGCTTTACTAGTTTAATATAGGCACTGGCTTCGCTCAGTTCCAAGTATTTAATCATTTCTAAAATACCACAGCAGGCTATGGCAGCTGCGGAAGAATCCCTAGGTTCCTGGTCACCATCACGAAATCTCAGATCCCAGTAAGGGATGAGGTTCTCTGGTAGATTATTTAAGTAGTAACTGGTTACCTTGCGGAAGATATCAATGAGCTCTGGCTTTCTAGTATAGCGATAGGCCAAAGCAATTCCATAGATGCCAAAGGCATGCCCTCTAGCCCAAGTATAAGCATTCTTGTAAAGCCTGGAAGGAGAGCCCTGTTTGGCAGCTCCAGTCTCCCGGTCAAAGTAATAGGTATGCCAAGTAGAATAATCTTCTCGAATCACATGGGATAGAGTAGTATCTAGATGTTTGTCTGCGATTGTTTTATATTTTTCTTCCTTGGTTTCTTCATGAGCCCAATAGAGTAAGGGTAAGTTCATCAATCCTTCGATAATCAAGCTATAATTGTTTGGATCATCCATCTTGCCCCAGGCTTGAATAAATTCTCCCAAGGGTTGAAAGCGACTAATCAAATGATCTGCGGCTTTCAGGGCAGTAGTACGAGCCTTTTTATTACCGGTTAGCTTATAAGCTGCAACACAGGAGGGAGAATAGATAAATCCCAAATCATGATTATCAAGAAAAATCTTTTGGTCAATTCTTGTTTTAAAACTATCTATCTGTAACTCAGCCACATCTTTTAACTGTTTGTCTTTTGAAAATTCATAGGCGATTAAAATTTGCCCAGTCCAAAAACCACTGGACCAATCGTGATTTTCTACAGGCTGATAGAAACTATTCTCACTATAAGCACTTTGAAATTGTTCGGTAAATAAGGGTAACTTTTGAAGGATAATGTCTTTGCTATAGCTTAAGGCATCATAAATTTGTTGGGCATTGATTTGCGGTAAATTACTAGAACGTATTNTCATGCTAACACCTTCTTTGTCATACATGTATCCTTGTACAGTAGCAGTATCTTATCATGCCAAGTTTTTTTGATAAAAATATAAATATTTGAATATTATACAATTATTATATCCTTTTTTGCCACTAGAAACAAGCAAATTATTCAATAAATTGGATAAAATATCAAACACCTTTATGGAATGAAAATTTTATTGAAAATAACAACTTATTGTGTTACTATGGTAAAGTGTTAACATGATAAACAATCAGTGAAGATGAAAAATAATAATTATTTGGAGGTTATTATGACAATAGATAATGTACCCTTGCACCTTCTGATACCGGATATGCTTGAGGCAAGTGTAGAAGTTATTAAGATATTTTTTCTTACCATAATATTTTCGATTCCCNTAGGATTTATCGTTGCTTTGGCAAGAAGAAGTCGATTTCGNATCATCAGTTTTCCTACGAGAATATATCAGTTGATTTTCCGAGGGACTCCTTTGATGCTTCAGCTTTTCTTTTTTATGTATGGCCCTTATTATATCTTTGGATTTAGTTTTAATCGTTTTACGGCCTGCATCCTTGCCTTTGTCATCAACTATGCAGCTTATTTTGGAGAGATTTTCCGAGGTGGTATTGCAGCTATCCCTAAGGGACAATATGAAGCTGCCAAAGTTCTTGGATATACCAAATTACAGACCTTCCTACATATCATTCTTCCCCAGGTGATTAAGCATGTGATACCGGCAACTGGGAATGAACTTATGACTTTGGTGAAGGATACCTCCCTGGCTCAGGTAATTTCCGTACCGGAGTTGTTCCGTGTAGCTACCAATGCAGGTACTAGGTATTTTTCTTCCATTCCTATTATAATCGCAGCTCCATTTTACTTGATTATGAATTCGGTAGTTGAAGTAACCTTTAAAATGATTGAGAAAAAAATGGATTATTATAAGAACTAGATCGGAGGTGGACTTATGTTATTAAAAACATTGAATTTGCAAAAATCCTTTGGCAAAACCCATGTATTAAAGGGGATTTCCCTGGAAGTGAAAGAAGGAGAAGTAATTGCCATCATTGGTCCCTCCGGTTCTGGCAAATCCACCTTACTTCGTTGTTTAACACAATTAGAGCGGGTGGACAAAGGAACCATCGAGGTTGATGGAATCCAGATGGTTGGAATGAATGGGGAGAAGGCGGTTTATGCAGATAACAAAATCTTACATGAAATCATTCCTTAAGGTAGGCTTGGTCTTTCAGAATTTTAACTTATTTCCCAATTTCTCGGTGATAAAAAATATTATCCATGCCCAGGTGAAGGTACTGGGAATTGAGAA
>JGI24707J26582_10003506_pt1 | contig 11235 bp, 8 predicted proteins | sample BioPla1DNA1_FD_26582 | JGI IMG/M metagenome (IMG submission 26582) | reverse complement strand
CTAAACCTAATATTGATACAGGTATGGGTCTAGAGCGTTTAGCTTGCATAATGCAGGGGGTGGATAACCTATTTGAAGTGGATACTGTCCAAAATATTATGAAGCATATTTCTAAAATTGCTGGGGTAAGTTATAAAACAGATGAAAAAACAGATGTATCTCTNCGTGTAATAACTGATCANATAAGAAGCACTACATTTATGGTTGGTGATGGTGTTATTCCATCAAATGAGGGACGTGGATATGTACTAAGACGTTTGTTAAGACGTGCTGCACGTCATGGAAAAATGTTAGGGGTTGTAAAACCTTTCCTATATGAAGTTTGCGAAACAGTTATTGATGAAAATAAAATAGCATATCCTGAGTTAGAGGAAAAAAGAGAATATATTAAGAAGATTATAAAAATAGAAGAAGAAAACTTTGCAAGAACTATTGATAAAGGTGCAGAGCTTCTTAATAAGATTATGGATAAAATAATTAGCGGCGGGCTTGAAAAGGTTCTATTGGGCGACGATGCTTTTAAGTTAAGTGATACCTANGGTTTCCCTATAGATTTGACAACTGAAATTGCTTTAGAAAAGGGAATAAGAGTTGATGAGGAGAGATTTAAGGATTTAGTATATGAACAAAAACAAAAGGCAAGAGCAGATAGGGCATCTAAGGTTGGTACATCATGGGAGGCAAATAAGGCAGTAGATATTGATACAGCACAAACTATATTTACTGGTTATTCAAGTATGGAGGAGCAATCTGAGGTTGTTGCTATCCTATCAGAAGGAAAGCTTGTTGATAGGCTTAATGAGGGTGAGGAAGGCATAATAGTGCTAAATAAATCTCCTTTNTATGCAGAAAGTGGTGGACAGGCAGGGGATACAGGTGAAATAGAGGGTGATGGTCTATTTGTAGTTGATGATACAAAGCCAGCAGAAGGTGGGCATATACTCCATATAGGCTTGCTTGAAACTGGTAGTATTTCAGTTAATGATGCTGTTTTAGCAAAGGTTAACAAGGAAAAAAGAGAAGCAACAATGAGAAATCATACTGTTGCACATTTGCTACAATCAGCATTGAGGACTGTATTAGGCGAACATGTTAGGCAAGCAGGTCAGTTTGTATGTCCTGAAAGATGCCGTTTCGATTTTTCACATTTTAGTGCTATGACTGAGGAAGAAATAAAAAAAGTAGAGGAAATTATTAATGAAAAAATTTTAGAAGCAGTAAAGATTAGCATACAGGAAATGAACACTGATGAGGCACAAAAGCTCGGTGCAATGGCTTTATTTGGTGAAAAGTATGGTGATGTTGTTAGGGTTGTTAATGTTGAAGATTTCTCAATGGAACTTTGCGGTGGAACTCATGTAAACAACACGTCTATGATTGGTTTATTTAAGATAGTTTCTGAGAGCTCTGTTGCTGCAGGAGTAAGACGAATTGAGGCAGTTACTGGAAGCGGTGTTATGAATATACTATATGAATTAAAGGATACCATTGTAAAATCAGCGAGTAATTTAAAGCTTGCAAATATAAATGAATTAGCAGAGCGTTGTGCAACAGTGATGGCAGATATTAAGGAAAAGGATAGGCAAATTGAAAAGCTGAATCAAAAAATGGCTAGCAATCAGCTTGAGGGCATATTTAAAAATGCAAAGGAGGTTCAGGGAATCAAGATTGTTTCTGCATTGTTTAGTAGCACGAATGCAGAAATGTTGAGGCAGATTGGTGATAAAATAAAGGATAAAGAAAAAGATATAATAGCTGTTTTAGCTGGTATTTCTGAGGGCAAGGGGACACTTTACTGTATATGTAGTAAATCTGCAATAGGTAAGGGTGCCCACGCTGGAAAGATAGTTCAGAGGGTTTCGGCGATTACAGGAGGAAAGGGTGGAGGGCGCCCTGATAGTGCTATGGCAGGTGTAGGCAAGGAAGATATGATAGATGAGGCTTTATCAGCACTTGAGGGTATTGTTAGAGAATTTTTAATGTAGGAGTNGAAAAAATGGATTGTTTATTTTGTAAGATTGTTTCAGGGGATATCCCAAGCAAGAAAATTTATGAGGATGATTTGATATATGTTTTTGAGGATATTGCACCTACTGCACCGATACATTATTTGTTAATTCCTAAGGAGCATATAGTTAGTGCTGCGAGCATTAATGAGAATAACTCAAAAGTTATTGCACATATTTTTGAGATTATAGCACAGCTTGCAGAGGAAAAAGGCATGGAGGAAGGCTTTAGAGTGGTTAATAATTGTGGGGAAAGTGGTGGACAGACAGTTATGCACTTGCATTTCCACCTGCTATCAGGCAGACAGTTAAATTGGCCAGCAGGGTAAGTAGTTGAATATAATATTCTTTTCTGAAATAAGTTGCTCAATACTTGATGGATTTTATGAAAGGATTGAGGGTTTCGTTTGATTAAATTGAGCCAAACGAAACAAAAAAATACTTGGAGGCATTAAGATGGCTGATACATATACATTAAAGGTCGCAGGAGTTACAAGGGAACTACAGATTTGCCCTGTTAATGAAAAACTTGATATTGCTGCATTTATTATGTTTTCAGATGTTGAGCTTACTATTGCATCAGCGACTGAATTAATTCAAAAATGTCCAGAATGCGATATAATAATAACAGCTGAAAGTAAGGGTATACCCCTTGCATATGAAATGTCGAGACAGACTGGAAAGAAATATATTGTTGCAAGAAAATCAATTAAACTATATATGAAAAACCCTATTGGTATTGAGGTGCAATCAATAACAACTAGTGCAAAACAGATGCTTTATCTTGATAGCAATGATATGCTAGAGTTAAGGGATAAAAGGGTGCTTATAGTGGATGATGTTATAAGCACAGGGCAATCTATGAGTTCAGTCGTAACTCTTGTTGAAAAGGCAGGAGGTACAGTTGTTGGTAAGGCAGCAGTTTTAGCAGAGGGCGAGGCAGCTGATAGAAAAGATATAATCTTTCTTGGAAAATTGCCTTTGTTTTTCAAATAAGATATTATAACATAAAGGATGATGGACATGAAGCGAAAGATAGTTTATATGGGGATTCCATATTTTATGGGACTATTTTTGGCTTCATTTTTGAATAAAGGCTTTGACTTTTCAATAATGTTTTTGATTTTGGTTGGGATGCTTTCCTTAAAGTATATATCAAGGTTTACAAACAAGGAAATTATAGTATGTACAATTTCTTTCATTATAGCTTTTTCTTGGTATAGGGTATATCAAGTNTTTTCGTATGAAAAGGTAGTTTCCCATCATGGTCAAGCTATAATGTTTTCTGGAAAGGTTAACGATATTACTGAATATAGTGGCGATAAATCTAGATACTTATTAAAGGGAAAGATAAATTCAAGATATAATGCAAAAGTTTTATATTATGGCGATTCTGATACGATTAATAATGGNGATGAAATTACGATAACTGGAACTGTGAGGGTATTTGAAAATAAATATATTTTCAGTGCTAAAGATTATTATAAGGCTAAAGGTGTTTTTCTACAGTTTGATGAGATCGAAACAGCAGAGTTGATACCAAATAACAATTTTTCGGTTATAAATGTAATTATTAAGTATCGTGAAAAGATTCTGCATAAGATTAATCAAATTCTTCCTAATGAGGAAGGTGATTTTTTAATTGGAATGCTTTTTGGGGATAAATCTGGCTTATCCGATAGCACACAATCTATGCTTTATAGAACAGGGATAGGTCATATTATGTCGGTTTCTGGTCTTCATATAGTAATAGTTAGCTCCTGTTTATATTTTTTATTAAATCGAACAGGTTTAAAGGGCTGGCAAAAGTTTTTAATAATTGAAATAGCAATCATGCTTTTTGTAATTTGTTCAGGGATGTCTATGTCGGTAATTCGGGCTTTTATAATGATTACCCTGACTGGGAGTTCTATATTATTTTTTCGAAAGGCAGATATTCTTAATTCACTTTGCATAGCTATAATTATCATAACCCTCCCCAATCCATTCGTTATTAGAGATGCCTCTTTTTTGCTTTCAGTATCGGGTGTATTTGGAATAGGCGTGTTTGCACAATATATGACAAAGAATATGCAAATAGAAAAGCGAGGTCAAAGACTTATAAAAGGTTTTATAGTATTTTCNCTTGTATCATTATTTGTTTTTCCAGTTTCTCTATTGTATTTTAATGAAACATCAATAGTATCTCCAATTGGGAATTTGATTTTAATACCACTTTGCACAATTGCACTCATTTGTGGTTTATTAGTAACAATGACGGGTGGTATCGCTATTATTGCCTATCCTTTGTTGGTGATTGCAGGTATATGTTGTAAGATAATTCTTGGNGTATCATATATTTTGGCGAGCATTAAATATACGCATATTTCACTAGGATATAAATTTCTATCCGTAAGCATTATATTATTAACAGTATTTGTAATTATTACGTTTATTTTATTTAAGAAACCTAAACCTATCGCTATTTCAATTTGTATCTCTATGTTGATACTGATATTCGAAAATACGATTTATAGAATAAATCAGAGGGATATACTTAAAATTGCTGTTCTAGGTAGCGGGAAAAATGCTGCAGTAGTTATAAGCTNCAANAATTCAGTGGATATAATTGATATGACGGGTGGAAACAATTCTGTTGATTATGTTAGTAAATATATAAAAAGCAATGGTTTTAATGAAATTAATACATTATGCGTTGTTAACCAACCATACCAAAGNATGATTTCATATGAGGAGGCATTAAAACTAGAAAAGGTTAATAATGTGATATTTCCATTAGGAACATATCTTTTAGAAGGTGTAAGGGTATGTAATAATGAGGTAAGAATATCAGATTTTAANGGGACGAATATTCGCTATAATAATTATGAGATTAATTTTTTAAGTGCTAATTGCATAGAAATTAAGTATAATAACTTTATATTAAAATGCTTTAATGGNGAAATAGATGCTGAAGCGACGGTTTGTGTGAATTATGGAAAATATATTGAACAGAATTTTAATTGCGCTTATTTAATAATAATGGATGATGTTGATGCAAGCACGATAGGGGATACGGTTTTTATAGGCGAAAATAATTTCTTGATTGAAGTTAATTATGAGGGTAAAGTAAATGTGAGGAGGATGTTAAATGGCGAATTTAAATATAAATGATGCAATAAAGNCTATTAAATCAGGGGACATAAAAAGCATTTATTATTTTTATGGTAAGGATATACTTATGATTGAAAAGCTTACAGCCTTAATTTTAAAAAGGCTTATAAAATCCTCCACTGACGGTTATATAAAATTAGATGGAGGAAATCTGAATTTAAGTGAATTATCAGATATGGCAGAAATGTATCCTATGTTTAGTGAGTATAATTGCATATTGATAAATGATTTAAATGCAGATAGTTTAGTAGGGGATGGATTGAAAAGACTTTTAGAAATAATTAAAGGAATCCCACCGACAACAATAATTATTTTTAATATTACAGGTTTTGATTTAAAAATGGGTAAGCGTACTGTATCGGCGAAAAACAAAAAACTTATTAGCATGGTGGTAGAAAGNGGAATTGTTTGTGANGTTAATTTTAAAACTGGTTCAGAACTTATAAGAGCTATTATTGATAGGGCAAAGAAAGAGGGTTGTGCTATTAATAAGAATAATGCTGAGGAAATTGTTGAGCTTTGTTTATGCGATAGTATGCTTATAAAAAATGAATTGGACAAGCTTTGTGCTTATGCAGATGGTTCAGAAATAACAAAAGAAATGATAGGCATGCTTGTATCAAAACAGCTAGATTCAAATGCCTTTGCACTTGCAAAATCTGTGGTATCACTAAGAACTAACGAATCTATGGAGATTTTAGATGAACTTATGGAGCAAAGGGCGGAGGGGATTGTTGTTTTATCAGCAATATCATCAGCATTTATAGATTTATATAGAGCAAGGGCTGCACTTGCAAATAATAAAAGAGCGGATAATGTTATTAAGGATTTTAATTATAGGGGAAGGGAATTTGTTGTAAGGAATGCATTTAACTCATGTGGCAGGATATCATTAGAACACCTTCGTGAGTGCCTAAAAATTCTAAGGGAGGCTGATTTATCTCTTAAATCCATGAGAACAAATTCAAGGGTAATTATTGAAAAAGCAATTATAGAAATGTTAATGGTTGCTAGGAGAACATAGTTATTAAAATAAAATAAGAGGAGAAATATTTTGTTACGGGTAGAACAAGCAATAATTGTTGAGGGAAAGTATGACAAAATCAAGCTAGCATCAATAATAGACGGTATCATTATACAGACTAATGGTTATGGGATTTTTAAGGATAAAGAAAAGGTTGCACTTATTAAGTTTTACGCTGAAAAAACGGGTATAATAATTCTTACAGACTCCGATAGTGCTGGATTCTTAATAAGAAATTACATAAAAGGAATTATTCCTAATGATAGGATTACTAATGTATATATACCTGATGTTTTTGGCAAGGAGAAACGAAAAAGCAAGCATTCCTGTGAGGGTAAAATTGGGGTTGAGGGCATAGATAAAGATATAATTTTAGAGGCTTTCTCTAAGGCAGGGATTCTCTCAAGTGAGGGTGTAAAAAGGGAATCAATCACAAGGCTTGATTTTTTTGAACTAGGTCTATCGGGTCGAGCAAACAGTTCAGAGCTAAGGAGAAATCTACTTAAAAAAATAAAATTACCTGAACTTTTATCTACTCAAGGGCTACTTGAGGTCGTTAATACAATTTACACAAGGGAAGAGTTAGTGGATGTAATTGCAGAAATCAAAGGAGATTAACATATGGTATTTTCTAGTTTAACATTTCTGTATTTCTTTTTACCATTAGTACTATCACTATATTTTATATCTGGTAAAAGGGTTAAGAATATAATACTTTTCTTATCAGGTTTATTGTTTTATTCCTGGGGTGAACCCTTTTATGTTATAATAATGATATTCTCTACCTTGGTTGATTATACTGCTGGTAGAATAATGGATAGATATGATAATAAACCTAAAGTTAGGACATTGGTTTTACTAGTCTCGGTTTGTATAAATTTAACGCTTTTATCAATCTTTAAATATAGCTCATTTTTGATAGGAAATATGAATAATATTTTCGGAACTTCATTCAATGATCCTAATTTACCTTTACCAATTGGTATATCATTTTATACATTTCAGAGTATGTCATATACTATAGATTTATATATGAGGAATATAAAGGTTCAAAAAAACATTATAAACTTTACTACCTATGTTACGCTATTCCCACAAATTGTAGCTGGGCCAATTGTGCGATATGCAGATGTTGAGAAGGAAATCAATAATAGGAAAGTAAGTATGGATATGGTTGGATATGGTGCAGGGGTTTTTCTGAAAGGGCTTGCTAAAAAGGTTTTGCTAGCGAATAATATAGGTATGCTTTGGTCAGAAGTGAAAGTGATGGATTATGGAAAAATATCAGCACTCACAGCATGGTTAGGAATACTTGCATTTGCATTTCAAATCTATTTTGATTTTTCAGGGTATTCTGATATGGCAGTTGGATTAGGCAAGATTTTAGGGTTTAATTTCCCTGAAAACTTTAACTATCCATATATATCAAAAAGCGTATCTGAGTTTTGGCGAAGATGGCATATAACGCTTGGCACATGGTTTAGGTTATATGTATATTATCCACTAGGTGGAAATAGAAAAGGGCTGCCACGAACAATAATTAACCTTGCAATAGTATGGGTGTTAACAGGTTTATGGCATGGTGCAAGCTGGAACTTTGTACTATGGGGAATATATTTTGGAATACTTATAATAATAGAAAGGCTAGTATTAGGGAATATACTTAAAAAGCTACCATCAGCAATAAGTACAGTCTATACATTTTTGGCAGTACTATTTGGTTGGGTTTTGTTTGAAACAAATACCCTAACAGATGCATTAAGATATATAAAAGCGATGTTTGGTGGAACTAGAATTCCTATCGATTCATTAGCTTTATACCAACTATCATCTTATTTTATAATAATGATAATATGTATTTTTGCATCTTCAGATTTATTTAAGACATTTATAAATGGAATCAAGGAATATAAATTTACATTAAAAATCTATGAGGTTTCTATTCCCATTATACAAACTGTAATAATGATTTTATGTACTGCATATTTAGTGGATTCAACATATAATCCATTTTTATATTTTAGATTTTAGGGGGGAGATAAATGAATAATAGAAATAATAAATTATCAGCAGTTTTATTTATGACTATCTTATTAATATTGCCAATTATGACATTAGCATCAAAAAAAGGCACTTTCTCCGATGTTGAGAATAGAAATTTAGCAACTCCCCCCAAGCCAAGTATAGAGCATATAAAAGACAAAAGCTTTATGAATGGTGTTGAGGATTATCTTTCGGATCATTTTATAGGTAGAACAAAATGGGTTGAAGCTAAAGTAAGGCAAGAAATCTTGATTGGTAAGGAAGAGATAAATGGAGTTTATATTTTAAATGATATGTTGATACAAAAGCTTAGCCCACCTGATTATGAAAAGGTTGATAAGGCTATGGAAGCGATAAATAATTTTGCAAGCGATAACAAGGCGAATGTTTATGTAATGTTTGCTCCGTCAGCAGGGGGAATCTATTCAGGAGAATTGCCGACAAATGCTCCAATTATTAATCAAAAAGCATTCATTGAGTATATGTATAATAAATTAAACAGTAATGTTACAACTATTGATGTATATAATAGTCTCTATGCAGTTCGGGATGAATATATTTACTATAGGAATGACCATCATTGGACACCTTATGGTGCTTTTTGTGCATACAAGCCTGCCATTAAAAGATTAGGTTTTTCAGAAATATCATATAATAAATATCATATTGAACATGCAAGCAATGATTTTAAAGGCACGTTATATTCAAAGACTCTATATGATAAAATAACNCCTGATATGATTGATTTGTATAATTATGAAGGCGGTGCAAAAGTTTTAAGCGTAGAAGTAAATGATGGCATGGAGATTAAGGAATATGAAAGTATCTATTTTAGAGAATACCTCGAAGAAAAAGATAAGTACTTAGTTTATTTAGGGCAGAATCAGCCCCTAATTACGATTAAAACAGATGTAAAGAACGACAGAAAGTTATTGGTTATAAAGGATTCCTATGCGAATGTTTTTATTCCATTTTTGACACAACATTATAGAGAAATTACCGTTTTAGATTTACGATTTATAAGGACTTCATATAACAATATAATAAATATGGATGATTATAATCAGGTATTAATTCTATATAATGCATTAACTATGGAGAATGATGATACGCTAAAAGTTTTAAATTTTAAATAGGAAAAATGCAAAAGCAAAATTATAAGACCACATTGAAGAATTACTCTCCAATGTGGTCTTAACCTACTTAATTAAGTTTTATTTAATCCCCATGTAAATTCAGCCCAGATGGTTTTGCGATACCTGTAAAATACTACAAAAATGGAAGGAATCTTTGTAAAATTCATCTAAACAAGATTTGACATATCGTATAATCCAGCTTGCTTTCCTTTTAAATAAATAGCAGCATTTATAGAGCCTTCTGCAAAAACAGTTTTAGATGTTGCAGAGTGGGATATGGAAACTACCTCATCGGCACCAGCAAAAATAACTTCATGCTCCCCAACTATTGTGCCACCTCTAACTGAATGAATACCTATTTCCTTTTTATCACGCTTTTTACGTTGCGAATGCCTATCATAAATAAATTGCAATGAGTTATCATAAGCTTCATTTATCGCATTAGCAAGCATTAGGGCAGTGCCACTAGGTGCATCTATTTTTAAATTATGATGCTTCTCAATTATTTCAACATCGAACCTATCGCCTAAAACGGAAGCAGCTTTTTGTGCGAGGCCTACCATAAGATTAATACCAAGTGACATATTAAAAGTAAAGAATACTGGTATCTGTTCTGAAGTTTTTTTAATTTTTGCGATTTGTTCATCGCTATATCCAGTGGTTGCAAGAACAACAGCAGTTCCGGTAACAAGACAATATTCAAGCAAGCCATCAAGGGTATTCGGGTTTGAATAATCTATAATAACATCAGGATTTTCGGATAAATCCTTAGGTGATGAATAGATAGGGAAATCGGCATATTTGGTTGTATTAATATCAATTCCAGCAATAACCTTACAATTATCCCGTTTAGAAACACAACTGGCAATAGTTTTCCCCATCATGCCATTCGCACCACAAATCACAATGTTAGTCATATTTTCACATCCTTATATTTAGGTATTTATATTAGACCGGATTGTTGCATAGTCGATTTTAGAATTTTAATGTCATTATCCGACATTTCGATAAGTGGCATACGACAGTTTCCAGCATTCATACCCATTAAATTCATAGCTTCTTTGACGGGGATTGGATTGACATCAATAAAAAGACTGTTAATTAAGTCTAAATATTTAATTTGTAATTTTGATGCAGATTTGAAATCATTATCAAGGCAAAGCTGCGTCATATCATGAGTTTGCTTTGGTAAAATATTTGATAATACAGAAATTACACCCTTTCCTCCAAGGGACATAATTGGGATGATTTGGTCATCATTTCCACTATATACATCGAGTTTATCCCCGAATTTATCAATTAATTGAGCAACATAACTTATATTACCACTCGCTTCTTTCACAGCAACAATATTTTTATGTTCAGCAAGTTCTGNATAAGTATCAATGTTAATGTTTATTCCAGTTCTTCCAGGAATATTATAAAGGATAATTGGAATATTCACTGAATCAGCGATAGCNGTAAAATGAGCAACTAAGCCCTTTTGTGATGTTTTATTATAATATGGTGTAACGACTAAGAGAGCATCAGCTCCTACTTCTTCCGCTTCTTTAGATAATTTAATTGCATAAGCAGTATCATTACTGCCAGTTCCAGCAATTACTGGAACACGTTTTTTAGTTTGCTCAACAGTGAAACGGATAATTTCAATATGCTCTTCATCTGTCATAGTTGATGCCTCACCTGTTGTACCGCAAACAATAATCGCATCAGTATGGTTTTTAATCTGAAATTCAATATTTTCAGCAAGTTGTGAATAGTTTATACTTCCATCAGCATTCATTGGAGTTACAATTGCAACCCCTGCACCAGTAAAAACTGTGTTATTCATAGAAACTCCTTTCGGGTAAAAAAATATTAATCGAAGTAGCCT
>JGI24707J26582_10003505_pt1 | contig 11238 bp, 7 predicted proteins | sample BioPla1DNA1_FD_26582 | JGI IMG/M metagenome (IMG submission 26582) | reverse complement strand
CTCTAGTTCTTGGCGATCGGCATATTCTAGGTGTTTCCCTTTTCTTCGTCTTCTGATACAATATACTTGGCTCATGGCTCCTCCTGTATACACTGTTTTGGTTTGCACCTAACATTGTATCAGAAAGTCGTGAGCCTTTTCTTTCATTTAACTATACAAGTCGCCGCAAATCAAAAGTTTATGGTACGAGATTTTCCAGCTAAATATTGTAAGGGTAGGGATTAATTGAATGGTTCAACTTTTAATAAAATCATTTAAAGCAGTCCAGATTCCTGATTCGATAAATCGGTTTAAAGCGTAGAATACTGTTTAACTTCACTAGCGTTGCATTAACTTCTTCTTGATTTGTCAACTTGCAATAATTAAAGCAAACACGACATATCAAAAGATTTAGCGAGATAAAGTATCGCAATTACCCACAGGTGGCTTTAAATAGCCCATTTTGTTTGAATATAAAAAATCTCCTGTATAATAGAGATAAGGGCAGTCCTTGTCCAAATCTCTAAAATAAAGGAGATCAACATGTACGACAAGGATAGCACAAAATCCACATTTAATCAATTGTTAGAGCAAATTTCAGATCAAGATTTTTTAAAAAAGCTCTGTAAAGAGCTAGACATCGACAAGTACATAAAAAAACTCAAGGCAGACAAGCTGCTGGCACTCATTGCATTAGCACAACTTAGACAATCCAAAGGCTTGCGGGAAATTAGCTCCTCCCTTAACGACAAAGATATTAGCAAAGCTGTGAACCTTAATTCTATTGATCATTCAACGATATCTAGACGATTAGCTACTTTACCAACACAGGTGCTTGAAACCCTCTTCATGGGCTTAAAGAACAAATGCCTAGCAGAGACTGGGTTAAATGCTGCAAATAGGTTTTTTGGGCGACTTCACCTAATTGATTCTAGCACAATTAGTCTTTGTGTAACTAACTACCGCTGGGCCGAGTTTAGAAAGACTAAGGCTGGTATCAAAGTGCACTTACGCCTAAAGATTCATGATGGCGGAGTAATCCCAGACAAAATGGTTATGACCCCAGCTAAACCTGCTGATAGAACACAGATGGATGCCATGGTTGTTGTTGAAGAAAACGCCATCAATGTCTTTGACAGGGGATACCTTGACTACAAACAGTTTGATTACTACTGCCAAGAAAAAATCCAATTTGTTACTAGGCTTAAAGAGAATGCGATTGTAGAAGTAATGACTGAGCTCAATGTTGACCCGGAAAGCCCAATAAAAAGAGATGCAATAGTTTTTCTAGGTCAGAACAGTCAGCGAATGAAACACCCAGTTCGGCTAATTGAGAGCGAAGATACTGAAGGGAATCCCATTAGGATTATTACTAACGTGACCGATCTCGGAGCAATAGAACTCTCCGATGTTTATCGTCACCGCTGGAAAATCGAACTCTTCTTTAAATGGATTAAGCAGCATTTAAAGGTCAAACATTTCTATGGTACTAGTGACCAAGCAGTAGAAAACCAGCTTTACATCGCCCTTATTACTTTCTGTGTGCTTACAAGAATCAAAAATGAAAATGGTTACCCAGGAACTCTCTTGGAACTTACTAGGATGCTTTTAGCGTGTTTACACAGGCCTTTTGTTGACTTCCTAGCCAGACTTCTCAAACCACCTAAACGAAGTTCGCGTGGACGAAGAACCTTGAACCACACTTTAGTTTATGAGTACACTTATCAACAAGTAATGATAGCAGATCTTGATTTTTTGTACGATTCGACCTATGACCCCATAATCTTGTAATAGAAGGAAAGATGTGGAAAGGACTACCCTCTATTACCCCAAGTCTTTTTTCTCACTACCGGAGAAAAAACTTATCTGAATATTGGGACACGTTGGTAGAACCCTAACTTTCACTTAGTTGACAAGATGGATTTAATTTAATGCAACGCTAGTGGTTTAACTTAAACAAGGGAAAATAACGCAACTTGTAGAAGTGAGGTTTATCATGTTAAGTTAATAGAAGTCATTAGCTCACACTAAAATAAATAAGGGGGTAATTTTAGTGAGTGAAAGATCAAGGCTGGATATAGCGACTCCCAGATTTGATAAATACAGAAACTTTATTCGACAAAATAAGGACCAAGGGAAAACTTGGGTCCAAATTAGAAATATCGCAGAAGATAGAGGTGGCTTTAAATCTTTTTTTCAAGGAATGGTTGATATAGCTGTTTTTGAAGAGATGATTAGTGAGGATGTTTGGAAATCCTTAGTAAAGTCTGAGCAAGAGGGTTACGAAAACCGCTTAGATATGGAACGTAAAAACTTTGATGCACGGTTACTTGACTCAAGTGAGGATAATCTCAGTGAGATTCCTAAGGATCCCCATTCTTCGTGGCAATTATATAAAGAGAAACTAAGAACATCGGGGTTTAATGAAAATTCTATACTAAATATAGAAAAAGCAACAATAGGAATTTTACGTCGGTTAAGCAGTGATACAAGTGAAACGGGTCCTATAAAAGGTTTAGCTATTGGACAGGTCCAATCAGGGAAAACCGCAAATATGGCAGCGTTAATGGCAATGGCGGCTGATTGGGGTTGGGATTTTTTTATCATTCTTTCTGGTACTATTGAAAACCTTCGAAAACAAACTCAGAGAAGGATATATCAAGATTTAAACACACCTGGCAATTTAACTTGGCATGGTTTAGAACATGTTAGCCCGAGGAGTCCCATACATCAAAGAGTGGGAAGTCTTAGTTTGGATGGCAATAATAAATATTTTTACGTTTGCTTAAAAAATAAAAGTCGGCTAGAAAACCTGATCGATTGGATGAGGCAAGACCAAAAATTTACTGAAAGAATGAAGGTTCTTGTAATTGATGATGAGGCAGATCAGGCAAGTGTTAATACAGCGAATATTCATGAAACAGAAGAACGAAAAGCGATCAATCATTTGATTGTAAGTCTTGTGGAAGGCACCCCTAGGCAAGAAGGACGATCGCCGGGAAAAGTTAAAGCAATGAATTATATTAGTTACACCGCAACTCCATATGCTAATTTTTTAAATGAATCAACACCCGAATCTTTATATCCTAAAAACTTTATCTGGTCATTACCAAAATCAAATGAATATTTTGGTCCAAAGCAAATTTTTGGTCTTGAAGGAACAGAAGAGTCTGATGGCTTAAACATTGTACGAGCGATCGAGAGTGGAGACCGCATATCCCATATTCATGACGGTGCGGTCAGTCCTTTGCCAGAATCCCTTAAAGATGCCTTTGTTTGGTTTTTGTGTTGCGTCGCAACTATGAGGTATTGGAAATCAAAAAAACCTGTTAGTATGCTTATCCATACTAGCCATAGACAAGTTCATCATGATAAGGTGGCACAAGCTTTGCGAGAGTGGGTGGATTCGGAGCCGGTAGCAGATATTCTTGAACGTGCAAATAAAATATGGCTTTATGAAACATCGCGACTTACCTTGGATGAATTTAAAAATACATTACCAAACTATGGGCTAAATGAGCAAATTAAACCATATCCTGATTTCCAATTGTTAGAATCAACTATTGAGTCCTTAGCAAAGGAAGTAACTCATATTTATCTTAATGAAGATGATGAGTTTGAGTACAATGATGGTTTACATCTTTGTATAGATAACTGTTCCTACGGTAAGGTAGGCGAGGATGGAGCCCATGTTCGTCTCGCTTATCCGGAAAAAAATGATAGGCTTGCTCCAGCGTTCATAGTGATTGGAGGAAGTACTTTATCAAGGGGATTAACTATTGAAGGCCTTGTAAGCACTTATTTTACTCGAGATTCTAGATTAGGCGATTCGTTGATGCAAATGGGCCGTTGGTTTGGATATCGTAAGGGGTATGAATTGTTACCACGCATTTGGTTAACCGATAATTTAATTGAGAAGTTTACCTTTTTGGCAAGGTTAGAATATGACTTGCAACATGACCTATTTCGATTCATGAAAGCTGGTGCTGATCCATCGATGTATGGTCCAAGGGTTAAAAATACTCCTAGACCATCTTGGTTAGGAATCACCGCTAAAAATAAAATGCAAAGTGCAATGGAAGTAGATTTTGATTTCACTGGGGCAAGCCTACAAACGACATCTTTTATTAATGATCTAGATGTGTTAGAGAATAATATTGAAAAAACTGAAGCCTTTTTAAATGAATTAGGTGAGCCAAAAAGATCAAGTCTCACTCGCAGTGCTTTGGTTTGGGAATCAATACCCTTTTCCATGATTGAAGATAATCTTTTGAGAAAATTTGAATTTAGCCCGAGTAATAGGGTGTTTAACGACATAGATCTATTCTGTAATTGGGTTACAATGGTTAGCGAAGATGAAGGATTAACCGACTGGAATGTTATTGTAGCTGGTATAGGAACCGCTAACGATTTGGACAATAATAAGAATCCATGGATTTTAAAACATGGCTCGGTAGAAAAGGTAACTAGAACAAGACGAATAGGCTCCCAAAATGATCCACGAAGAATTAATATAGGAGTTTTAGGTGCGCCACGAGATGTTTTTGCTGATATTCCGATGAGCGAAAAAGAATTAAGAAATAAAACAAATGCTAAGGCTTTAGGACGAATTACTGAAAAAAATTCCCAAGATATTAGAAGTGGGGTCGGTTTAGATAAAACTCCGCAACTTATTATTTATAGGATCGATAAAGATTCTAAATTAAGAGGATCTTTTAAAGAAAAATCAACTCAACGTGCAGACCTTAATGCTGAAGCGGACCTAATAGGAATGTGGATTCATATTCCTGGTAGTAAACCTGGAACTAGTTTCGCAAAAGCACTTACTATTTCTATACAACCTGAAAATAATGATTTCGATGAGTTAGAAGAGGTAATGGAGGAATAAATATGCTACGACTGGAAAAAGCCGAATATACCCGTATGGCGCAAACAGGGAGTTCTTTGATGCGCTTAATCCAGAATCATGATCTACCAATTCTTGATCTTCTGGTAAGAGAATCTATCCAAAACAGCTTAGATGCTTCAAAAAGCAGGAAGCTCCAGAGTTATGTAGATGTGCACTTCAATCAAGGTGAATTTGAAACAGAATCTTTAGCAAATAATTTAGAAGGTATAGGTGAAGGACTGGTAAACCGTTTTGGTAGAACATCACAGCATTTTATCAGTATTAGGGACTATAACACAGTAGGTCTAACTGGCCCTCTACATCACGGGGATGTTAAACAAGGAAACTTCGGAAACTTGCTTAAGCTAGTTTATGAAATAAGTAAACCACAGGAACAAACTGGTTCGGGAGGCTCTTGGGGATTAGGAAAAACGGTCTATTATCGTGTAGGAATTGGCCTTGTATTCTTTTATAGCCGTGTTAAAACCAAAACGGGATATGAATCTCGTTTAGCTGCTTGCCTTGTTGAAAATGAAAAAGAGCCCGGTGCTCTTTTAGGCGGTAATAGTGATTTAGAGCGAGGTATTGCTTGGTGGGGACAAGCATATGCAAATAACGGAACCATTCCCATAACTAATGAGAATATAATTAATGAAATACTAGCTATATTCAAGGTGAAACCCTACAAAGAAAAAGAAACAGGTACGACCATAATTATTCCTTTTGTGGATCCTGATGCTTTATTACGAGAAGCTACCCATTTTGATGAAGAGCAACATCGTAAATATGCGTGGTCTGAAGATATTTCTCAATATCTTAATTTAGCCGTGCAAAGATGGTATGCTCCTCGTTTACTTAATCGCTATTTTCCTACGGGTGCTTATCTTAGAGTTTTTATTAATGATATTATGATAACGCAAGATGATATCTATCCCGTTTTTTTAATAATACAAGCCTTATTTAATCGTGCAAGCTATCATGGGAGAGATGAAATCCCTAAGTTTTTTGATGTGATTTCCACTAGCAACTTGGATATGAAGGTTATAGATATTAATATTCAGCGTACATTCCAACATGGGCAACGGGCTGGACATGTAGCGGTAAGCAAGTTAGCTAATCAAGATTTAGGGATGTTACCACCTCGAAATTATTGGGACCCTTATACTTACATCGGCGAAGCTAACGAAAGTATGGAAAGCAACAGCCCGATAATCACATATACAAGAAGACCGGGCATGCTGGTTAATTATGAGATTTCAGGTACTTGGGTGGGACAAATTCCTCGTACCGAAAATGATGAATACATCATTGGTATTTTTGTTCCGAATTTAGATAATAAACTCAATGAGGATCTAGGAGCTATTGATTTAGACGAGTATCTAAGACAAAGTGAGCAAGCAGATCACAAATCTTGGTCAGATTTTGCCATTAATTCGAAGCGAATCGGGATAATAGACAGGGTGAGTAAGCAAATTCCTCGCAAAATTGCTGATGCCTATCGCCCGCATAAAGATGAAAAGATGGGAACTAGAAACAGAGGTTTAGGGAAAGCTCTAGCAGAAATTTTGTTGCCACCTGAAGGTTATGGACGACAATCCTCATTACCTCATAAAAAAATTAGTCGAAGCGGTAGCAGGGCGAGGAAAAACAAAACTCGTATTTGGATTGACAGTCCTACATATAAACAAGGCAATGTTTGTTATCCTTTTGAGCTTTCGTTTTCTTCAACAAATAAACAGGCAATACTTGAAGTTATAGCCTTATTGGAAAATGGTTCTATTCGAGCTAATAGATGGGAAAAAGCTGACGAAATTGGTACTAAGTTTCCCCTTGCAATCTCAAACGTTGAAATTCAAAAGATTGCAGGAAAACGAGGGCGTCCTCGAATGTTGAACGAATTCAAGGTAATGACAGGAAAATATAATTCTGTAGTTAAGGATGGTATAAAAGCAACATTACTTACAACTAAGGAACATGAGGTGCCTTATGGCCTTTTGCTTACCACCGAAGATTTGGGTCTTACTGTCAGTGGAATGTTGGAGATTCGAAATTTCGATCCAATGATTAGGGCTGGAATAAATTTACGTGAACAAGAGGGGGAGATATAAATGAAAGTATCTCTTTCACTTTTCCCTGTTTTAGATCAAAGTTTTTTAAGGAAAATTGGCTACATGCCAAGTCCTTTAGAATTCTATTATGAACAAAATGGGATAATCTATCCGCTGGAAGTAACTGATTTGGGCGATGGAACGAATCTTTCTTTGAATGATGCAAGAGGAGTTTGGAATCCAGAGGAATATGGTTTTCAATTAAAAGCAGTATGTACTATAAGACATCCTAATGTTCTTTACGGACCTAACGGTATAGCCCCTGTTGAATCAAGTATCGGACTATCATTGATGTGGTTATCTCGTTCTTCGAGTGTACGGGGAGTAGCTACTTTTGATCAGTTTATAAAGAACAGTGAGTCAATTATTACGTTGAGTTGCACTCAATCTTTTCCACCGGGGACGTTTAGAGAAAGCATTATCTTTTCTTTTGAATTATATTTAGCGGCTCTCAAAGAAGTAGCTGAAGATGAAGTACATTTAGCTCGAAAACAAGGAACTTTATTTGGATGCCTTGATAGCTATAAATTAATTTTGGATGGAAGTGGCTCAATGTTTCCGATCTTGGAAACTGCGGATCCTTCAGCTCCCTTATGGTGGGTAGAGTGTTTGTGGGATGATCCTCTTGTGGATAATTTTGACGGCGATGCAGTGGCGATCCACCTTAATACAGCTCATCCTTCTTACAAAGCAATTACAGATGATTCATTAGCAGATTCCCCCTTGTTAAAGGAGATTATCGCCAGTGCTTTACAAGTCATAATTCAACATGCTATGGAGGATAGCTCTTGGGAAAGCATAAGAACAGGTACAAATATTGAAGAAGGTAGTGTAGGTGCGGTTTTGAGTTATTTTATTAATACTTTAGAGTGGCAGTTTGACAGCCCAAGTATCTTGGCTTTATCAATACGTGATTATTTGGACAAAAGGATGTGAGTTCATGATGATCGATTGGAAAACACTTTCGAAAAAAAATGCGGAAGAAATCTTCATGTCATGGACTGGTCTTCCCAGTCCTGAGTGTGTAGATTTTTATAAGAATCTACGCAAAGATATTATAGAAATGGCAGATGCCATTTGCGGTCAAATTTGTTGTGACTTGACCACAATTTCTCAAGAAGCTTATGTTTTTGACTTGCCTTTTGCCATATCTCTATACACCTTATTGACGAAGAAATATAAGTTTTCTTCGCGTCAAGGCTCAAATGATGGTATTTGGAGATACATATCAGTCAAAGTTGTACCAGATGTAGTTTTTCATCGACATGGGTTGCTTCATCATAGATTTTATAGCCAACCCAGACGTCTGTATTTAAAATCGCTTTGGTGGTATATTCACCTATCGTGGCAAGGTGATGAATCTTCAACGTTTGAATGTCTTAAAGGTAATTCTACTGATCATATTGTACAATTGACAGAAAGACCAGGTACGCATGGCCACAGAGTAGAGCTAACCAGAAATATTATGGCAGAATACCATAAATTAAAATTAAATTGTAAAAAAATCGACCCTAGATTCTTCAGAAAAATAATGGTTCTAAATACAGCTCGCCTACAAGTTGTAGAACCCAAATTATGTGCTGGAAGTGAGTTGGGTTATGTTAAGGAGTTGTTTGAGTACTTTGACTATGAATACACGGATGAAACCTCAAGTGATAGATCTATTTTCGGGTTGCGGTGGCCTTTCTCTAGGGTTTCAGAAAGCAGGTTATGATTTAATCAGCAGTATCGAAATTGATCAAGCTGCACTAGACGTAGCCCTTTATAACTTATTTTGGAGATATGGTGATTTTCTAAAACAAGAGAGTCTCGATGTTACATTGGTGGAATCAGATATGTTACCCGTTCCAGATAGAGAATATCCATTGGTTGTCGTCGGTGGTCCTCCTTGTCAAGCATATTCCATGGCGGGTCGAGCAAAATTGATGTCCCTCAAAGGAGGGAAATGTTATACAGAAGATGAGCGTGGTTTTCTTTTTGAAGATTTTGTTCGATTATCTGTCAATCTTGACGCTGATGCAGTGATTATGGAAAATGTGCCGGAATCCGTGAATTTTGGCGGTCTAAATGTTCCGGAGTTAGTCTGTAAAATGTTATCTGAACGAGGCTTTCATGCGAAATGGACAGTTTTAAACTCTGCAGATTATGGTGTTCCGCAGGCTAGAGAAAGAGTATTTGTGGTGGGGGTTAAAGGTGAATACTTTTCAAACTTTAAATTTCCAACACCTACACACAAATCTCCAGTGCAGGAATTAACGAATACGCAAAAACGATTTTCGAAATTTGATGATCTTGATTATTTTGTAATGCCAAACTTGGCAAAGTCCACATTGCCACTTTGGAACACTGTTGAAGATGCTATTAGTGATTTACCTTCATTATTCCCTACAGCTAAAAGCCAGTATCGTCTTTATCAACCGACTGTTCAGTTGCCATATAAAACAAAAGCATCAAACCAGTATCAAAAGTTAATGCGATCTTGGTATGGAACTGAAACAATGGGTGTAACAGGGCACTCTTTTCGACGAACTATACGTGATTATCCTATTTTTGAACTAATGAAAGAAGGGGATAACTTCTTAGATGCTTCTCTAATTGCAGACAAGCTTCTTGAGGATACGGCTCGTATACGTGGTATAAGGGAAAAAGATTGTCCCGAGGCTTATAACGATCTAAAGAAGAAAATCGTGCCACCTTATGATAGAACTAAATTTTTATCCAAGTGGAAAAAACTCGAAAGAAATAGACCATCACACACTTTGCCGGCACATCTTGGCGTAGATAGTTATAGTCATATTCATCCGTGGGAGCCTAGAGGAATAAGTGTGCGAGAGGCAGCTCGTTTGCAGTCATTTCCGGATGAATTTCTTTTCCAGACATCTATGAGTAATGCTTTTAAACAAATTGGAAATTCTGTTCCACCACTTCTTGCTAATGCTATTGCAAATTCACTTTTGGAAAGTTTAGTGGTTTTAGAAAGGATGGCCAAGAATGGATAGAATCTTAGACCAAATAAGAAGGGCATTTGCTGAAACTACTATAGGATCCGCGATAGAATTAGAATTAGGTTCGTTGAATTATACTGCATACGTAATTCGATTTTCAGATTCTTTTGGTGTTGCGATTCCTTTTGGAAATTCAGAGCAAATTTCGGAAAGGTTTCATAACGCACGCCTACATACAGAAGAACTAGGATTACAAGATAAGACCATCCGTTCCCTACTATTAACCTCAACGGCCGATGAACTTAGAATGGAATTTGCGACTTTGTGCGCTGATTTTGTAAAGATTGGAGAATTTGGCAAGCAACGTGAGGAGCTTTTAGCAAATCCGTTACGATGGTGGGATAGATGGACACATCTTTTAGGGAATGCAATTACTAATAAAGAGAGTTATAGCGTTTTAGGAGAGCTTCTAACATTAGAGTATTTATTACAAAGTGAACAAGGGGATTTTAGATGGGGAGGGTCTGAATTCTCAATCCACGATATTGAGGGCGAACAAGGATTTTATGAGGTTAAGTCAACGGTGAGTAGGTATTCTTCAACAGTGGAAATATCCAGCCAATTTCAACTTTTAGCTGAAGAGTCGGACGTAAACCTCATATTTTGTAGATTTGAGAAATCGGATTCTGGTGATTCTATTGATGCTGTTGTTGATAGGCTGATCGCACTTGGAGTAGACTCTGCTTTATTGGAAACGAACTTAAAGGCAATAAAGTTAGAAAAAGGTTCCTCCATCAGAAAACGCAGATATAGATTGATAGAAATGAGACAGTACAAGGTAGATAAGGACTTTCCACTTCTTCGACCTAACTTTTTTAAACAAGAACAAATACCGGAGTTTATTATTCAATTGGTTTACTCTATTGATTTATCAGGAATTCCTTTTAGTAATTTGCTTGAAAATTAGAGTCAAGTCCATAATCTTGTGTAAAAGTGGTTAGTACAATGTGCATCGTTGTTTTATGGTCACATTTTTATATAAGCTCTGGAACTTTCCAGCCATTTATCTTGTTGATCTATCAGAATAGCACCAATTAGCCTCGTAGCAGAAGCTACGTTAGGAAATATCCTAATGACCTTTTCTCTACGCCTGATTTCTTCGTTAAGTCTTTCTAGAAGATTGGTACTTCTAAGACGTGGATGTGCTATGCCGTTTACAGAGTATTGGAAAGCATCTTCAAAGCCTTCATCTAATATTCTGCATGCTTTTTCGTATTTAACTTGGCCTTCGTAGGCTTCGACTAACAGATTTTTGGCC
>JGI24707J26582_10003501_pt1 | contig 11245 bp, 8 predicted proteins | sample BioPla1DNA1_FD_26582 | JGI IMG/M metagenome (IMG submission 26582) | reverse complement strand
TTGCTAAGATTAACTCTTAACTGATTTTGTGCATTTAATGCTGGTAAATTATGTTGTACTACTAGTCCCATAATATCCTCCTTGAAATTTTCTTGACTTTGAATCCTTTTAAAGTCATTTTATATTGTGTTAAAGCTAGCTTTATATCAGCGTCTTGCTGATTACAATATTTATATCGTTATTTTTTATAAAAACTTTAGCTTTTTACGAATTATTTTTTTATATTTTCTAAGATTTCCTGAGGTATTTGCTCAAGAGAGGTTTGCTTTATAACCGCACCTATATTAAAAGCTACCATTGGCATACCATATACAACGCTCGACTCCTTATCCTGTCCTATTGTATATGCGCCTGCTTTTTTCATTTGTAAAAGTCCCTTTGCACCATCACTGCCCATACCTGTCATTATTGCACCTATGGAATTTTTTCCTGCTATCTTAGCCACACTTTCAAATAAGACATCAACAGATGGACAATGCCCCGAAACCTTTTCACCCCTTTTAGATGAAACATAGTATCCACGGGAGTCCTTTTCAAGTCTTAAATGATACTCTCCCGCCGCTATTATAGCCAACCCACATTCAAGCCGATCACCATCCTCAGCCTCCTTCACCTTGATTTTACAAAGGCTGTTTATTCTTTCCGCATACATTTTAGTAAAAACAGCAGGCATATGTTGAACAATAACAATTGGAGGACAATTTTCAGGCATCCTCTCCAAAACATATTGCAAAGCATTTGTACCACCGGTTGACGCACCTAACGCTATAATGGTATTAGAGCATTTTAAAAGATTCGTTCTTGCAAAGGTTACAGGCTTTACAGCAGGCTTTTTAATAAGCCTTTTAACCTTTGAAAGCTTAGCGATAGCTATTTTTCCATGCAGCTCATCTATAAAATCCTCCATATCTCTAGGAGAATTTACAATAGGCTTTTTTATAAATTCAACAGCCCCTGCACTAATAGCCTCAAAAGCATTAACTGGGGAAGAGGTAACTACAACGACAGGCACAGGATTTTCAGGGATAAGCTGCTTTAAAAAATCTATCCCATTCATTCCGGGCATTTCAATATCAAGGGTAACAACATCTGGCTTTAGTGAAAGTATCTTTTCCTTTGCCAAGGTTGCATTAAATGCTTTTCCAACAATACTAATGTTCGCTTTTTGTGATAATTTTCTAGTAATTGTTTCTCTAAACAAAACAGAATCATCAACAACAAGCACTTTAATTTCAGACATGGCACTCTCCCATTTTTAAATTTTTCTATATATAGCAGGGCGAACGTATTTATACTTTACCTTATCCCTTTGAAGGCTTTCCGCATGCCCTATAAAAAGATAACCGTCCTTTTTAGTTGCGTCATAAAAACGGTTTGCCAAAGCTGTCTTTGTTTCTAAATCAAAATAAATCATTACATTTCTGCAAAAAATAACATCATATTTTTTACTTGCAGGAATAGGATTCATCAAATTAAAGGTTTCATAACTTATTTCATTTCTTAAACGTGAAATAACTCTATAATTTTCTTTATCAATTTTTTCAAAATATTTCTTTACCCAAGTTTGAGGCAAGCTATTTACTTTTTCAGCAGGATAAATTCCTTGCTTTGCCTTTGATAAAACATTCATCGAAATATCAGTTGCAGTAATTTTTATATTCCACAAAGGCTTTTTGCTGCCAAAATAATCATCAACAACCATAGCAATGGTATAAGGCTCTTCCCCTGAGGAACAGCCTGCACTCCAAATATTAATCTGCTTTACAGCACTATTTTTTTCAATGTCGGGTAAAAGAGTATTTTTAAGATAATCAAAATGCTCCTTTTCCCGCATAAAATATGTATGATTTGTAGTAAGCTTGTTAATCAATATAGTGATCTCCTTGCCTGTTTTATCATTAAACACGACATTGAGATAATCTGTAAAACTATTAAACCCCTTTTCACGTATAACAGAATTAAGCCTGCCCTCAATCAGCACACGTTTCTTAGCAAGGGTAATTCCATAATTATTATACATATGTTTTACCAGCCTATCAAACTCACCATCTGTAATTTTTATTAACATATCCACCCACTAATCTTCTAAAAACTTTTCCAAATCTAAAATAAGCCTTACCTCATCATTTTCTCTGATAATATATTTAATGTATCTCGAAGTATTTACTTCATCGAAAATAGGTGTTTGAGATACAATGTCCTTTAAAACATCATGAACACCCTTTACACCATCTACAATAAGTCCTATCATCATATCGTTGTATGTAACAATAATGATACAAGTCCTGTCGGTATAAGCTATCTCCTCTTTTCCAAACCTTGTACGAACCTCAATAACAGGGACAGCCTTACTACGCACATTAATTATACCCTTTAAGAAGTTAGGCGTTCCCGGAACTTTTGTAAAAGGTTGTATCCCGATTATTTCCGTCACATAATCAATCTCAACACCATAAATCTGCCCCTTTATATAAAAAGTAAGCACTTTATCAAGCTTTTCGGTCGCCTTATTTACTGTTACCTCAGAGATTTGCTGCCTTTGTGCAGCCTCTTTTATTTTTGTGTCAGCCATTTTTAACCTCCATCACGCTTTTAACAAATAATTTGCATCGATTATTAAAGAAATATTGCCATCTCCTAAAATTGTACAGCCGGATAAACCCTTTTCCTTCATACTATATCTGTTTAAATATTCAGGGAAAGGCTTTACAACAACCTGATGTTCGCCGATAAGNTTGTCCGCAAAAACACAAACACTCTTATTTTCAGTTTCTATCAGCAATAATATTCCATCTTCNATTTTATCGGAATTAGGAGTGATATTAAACTTCTTATGCAGCCTAAGTATAGGATATGTTACACCCCTTATCATAATCATTTCGCCTTTTTGAGTATCATGGATAATCTGGCTTTCATCAGTTTTAAATGATTCTCTAATAAATGAAATAGGAACAGTGAAAATAGACTCCCCTACTTGAATTTCCATGCCATCGATAATAGCTAAGGTCAAAGGAATTTTTATTACAAAGGCTGTACCCTTTCCCTTATGAGATTCAACAACAACAGAGCCTCCAACCTTTTCTATATTCTGCTTTACAACATCCATTCCCACGCCTCTACCACTAAATTCTGTTACCTCATCATTAGTAGAAAAGCCCGGTAATAATATCATATTGTATATTTCTTTATCAGTATATTCTTCAACAGGCTTTTTAAGCAAATCCTTTTCCATAGCCTTTTCAAGAACCTTATCCTTATCAATTCCAGAACCATCATCAGCCACTACAATTATTATTTCTCCCGATGAGCTTTGAGCAGATAGAGTAATCGTACCCTTTCTATCTTTCCCAGCTCTGACTCTTTGCTCTGGATCTGATTCAATGCCATGGTCCATGCAATTTCTCACAAGGTGCATTAAAGGGTCGTTTAAATTGTCTACAATGGATTTATCAACCTCTGTTTGCTCACCCTCAATTACAAAATTAACATCTTTGTTTAATTTAATTTTCATATCACGGACAATTCTATTCATCTTTTGAAAAACGCCTGTAAGAGGAACCATCCTAATAGACATAACGGTGTCCTGAAGCTCATCAGTAAGCTTTCTTAATTGCCTTGCCGCTTTACTAAAGCTCTCAAGCTGCATTCCTGCTAAATCAGGATTGGAAATAACCATTGATTCAGTAGTAATTATTTCACCTACTATATCATGCAATTGGTCAAGCTTTGTCAAATTAACACTAATAAGACTTTGTTTTGTATGAACTGTGGTATGTACAGCCTCCTTGACAGCAGGCTTTTTATTATCCTTAGAGCCAATTTGTGATTTTACCGTTTTATTTTCCTGCTTTTCAGTTGAATTATCGGCACTTGTTATATCCTTATTATTGTCAATAACTTCATAAGAGCTTACATTTAATGCTTCCTCTATAAGCTTTAAAATAACACTATTATCAACAAAAGCTTTAAACTTAATTAAAAAGCCTTTTTCTACAATAATTTTACTGCTCTCAGAATTTGTTTCAATATCCGAAGGAGAATACTCTAAAAATTCACATTCATCTTTAATTTTATTAACAAGGAGAAAAGCACGAAGATTTTCCATTCTTGTACCTTCTTCAAAAAATACTCTGACTGTCATTTGCCCTGCCTGTGCAGCAGAAATATTTGACTTGCTCTCAGAAGTATTGACAACAGCTTCCTGCGTATCATCTGATGAATTAAGTACTGCAAGTGTTTTTTCAATTTCTGAAATCAAGGTAGAGGAATCAGTAGGAGTATAATCCTCATCACCTTGAAGCAGCTCTATTTCTGCCTTAAAAAAATCCGAAGCATTAAAGACCAAGTCATATATCGAAGAAATATCACTTATAATTTTAGGATTTTCACGCACAATAAAGAACAAATCCTCAGCCTTATGAGCTAAATGAGATAGATTTTCAAAGCCCATCATAGCAGCTGAGCCTTTTACTGTGTGCATTATCCTAAAAATCTCATTAATATCTTCATCGGTAAAGGAATTACTCTGTTCCGTCCGTAAAAGAATTTCATCAAGCTGTTCCAACAAGGTATTTGTTTCAAAGATGAACATATCCAGCATTGCTTCCATTCCAGATTCAATTTTAGCCATAAATTATTCCTTTCCGGCAAATATTTTGCCTAAACCCCTTTATTATTATTTTATAATATGTTATTATATTAAAAAGCATAAATATATACAATTTATTAACAACAAATGATAATCATGCAAATACTTTTAAAACTATAATTTTCAAGGAGTGATATTATGCCTGATATACCACAAATTACAAACCCTATTACATCAAANAATTATAATTATAGTTCACGTCAGACAGATCCATCCACAGCACCCTTTGATATAGTACAGCTTACGCAGGTGGATGCGTCAGAAGCTAGCCCTGATAAACAAGCACGTTCGCAGTTGAATTTAGGTCAGCACGAAATTATACCTTTATCCGTTCAGGTAGCCAGAGACCCTACTCTTGCTGTTGAAATGCTTAAGGATTTGCTCAATACTGAAATATTGAATCAAGCCCTTGTAAGCGGTCATACTGAATTTTATGCAAAATTAGATAAATTAGCAAAGCACCTTTATCTTTCGCCTGAAAATATAACAGAAGAAATAATAAATCAAGAAAAGCAAAATACTATGTTTTCAGGAAAAGAGTTTTATAATATTTTAAGAGAAATAGCTAAAACAACTACAAACCAAGATGTAAAAGATGCGATCGGAGCATTGCTAAAATCCCTTAATTTTGCACAGAATAAAAATGAGATTTTAGGTGCATTATCAGCTAATATAAAGTTTTTATCAGAATACTTTTCGCCAAATGAGCAGCTCTCAAATAAACTGGCTGAACTATCAGTACAATGGGGTGCAAGCGATGCTAATGAATATTTCGAGCTGCTAAAAACTCAAACATTGGCAATTTTAAAAGATGTAAGTACAAGCCTTTTAAACGATGAAAAAACACAAACCCTATTGCCGATGATTGTACATAATCTATCAAGATATAATACAAATTCATATTTAATTAAAGAAAACTTTAATTATCTGCTGACTCTAATTCCCTCAAACACCTTGAGCGAAGCATTGAAAAACGCCTTTACTCATCTGATTAAGGAATTATACCCTGATAACGCTCTTTCAAATCCTTCTCCTAATAATAATACTATAAACCAAGCACAAAATCAAGATGCTACTGAAAATAACTCTATAAATAGAGTATCGGATTTTTTGTCGAAAAGCTTAGCGAATGATGAATATTTTATTAATATAGAAAACCCAAGTGAAATGCTTCAACAGAATTTAAGAGCATATCAAAGTGGAAGGACAAGTGGGCTTGAGGCTATAAAAAATTCCTTACAATCATTAATCATAGGAAATGAGGGCAGAAAAGTTATCCCCACATTAATAAGTGATTTTTCAAGTTTTTCAACAGTCAGCGATGTAATTGATTACCTAAACACGCTTTTAAGTGAAATGCCAGATATACCATTAAGACAAGAGGTATACGAAGTTTTTAGTAAAATCATAGAAAATATGGCTGTTAAAAATGAGCTTCCTCCTGTCAGTGTGGGGAAACCGCTCGACACTGTCCTTGATTCTTTAACTGTTTTTATAAAAGAAAATATCAATCATCCTATATTAAAATCACTTGATAGCTTTAATGCTGCAAATCTATTGCAAAGCCTGCTTAATGCCCCGGGAGTATTCACTCCGCTTGCTCATTATATTCTTCCGCTGCAAATTGAAAACACTAGAGCATTTGGTGAGCTGTGGGTGGATAATGATGAAAAAAATCCAAATAGCACACCGGCAAAGCAAAGAAATTATCATATGTTTTTAACCTTTGATGTTGAAGCGATAGGCAGGTTTGAGCTTGATATGTACGCCTTTGGAGAGGATATAAATATATCCATGCTATACCCCTCAGCCTTTGGGGAAAAAGCTGAAATTGTAAAAGAAAAAACCGCTAAAATTATAAAAAAGCTTGGATACAATCCAAAAAGCTTTGAATCAGCAGTACTGAAAGCTCCTCATACACTTACAGATATATTTCCAAAAATTTTGGAGAAACGCACAAACTTTAATATAATTATTTAGTTAAAATATATAATAGGAGATTTATTATGAATAAAAAAACATATGGTAAAACTGCTGCAGTAGCACTGAAATATAATCCAGATATGCACTACGCCCCTGTTGTAGTGGCATCAGGATTGGGTGAGCTTGCACAGCGCATTGTAAACATAGCAGATGAGGCTGGTGTACCGATTTATAGGGATGATAGCGTAGCTGCCTTGCTGGTTATGCTAAATTCCGGTGAAGCTGTTCCTAAAGAGCTTTATCAAATAATTGCCTCTATTTATGCTGAGGTGGTTTTAAATGCAGGAGATATAAAAAAGAATAGTTAAGCAAATACTTAAAGAATTAGATGAAATTTAACATAAAATTAATTATGTTATAATTTACATTTCATATATTTCATGATATAATCATAGATGTATAGTTTTTACTATCGTAATTTTGAAAGGAATTGTAGTCATGAAAGAGATTTCTTGTTCTTTTAGTGGGTATAGACCATCTAAATTACCATTTGGCTTTGACGAAAAAAATAATAATTGCATAAGACTAAAAAGTATGCTAAAATCAGAGATATTAAACCTTATTGAAAAAGGATATAATACATTTCGATCTGGTATGGCACTCGGAATCGACCTATGGGCAGCTGAGGTTGTGCTTGAATTCAAAAACGATTTCCCAGATATTAATCTTTGCTCCGTTATTCCATGTATGGGACAAGAAAAAAGCTGGAGCTATGAACTTAAAAAAAGATATAATAATATTCTAATTCAAGCTGATGATGTTTTATATATGAATCAGCACTATACAAAGGATTGTATGCGAAAGAGAAATGAATATCTCGTTAAAAAATCACAATTAATATTCGCTGTATTTGATGGTAAAAAAGGTGGCACGTATCAAACAATTTCTTTCGCAAAAAAATTAAATAAAGAGATAATTATTTTAAATCCAAGTACATTAAATCTAACATATCATAAACCTATGCAGCTACAAATTTATTGACATAATTTTTCACAGAAAGGTCGGGTTATATGAAAATTCTTTACGCTTCCAGTGAGGTACAGCCCTTTGCGGCATCCGGCGGTTTAGCAGATGTGGCAGGTTCTTTACCTAAAGCATTAGCTAACGATTTGACAGAACAGAATGAAGTGGCTGTTGTAATGCCTCTTTACACAAACACTATTAAGGAACAATACAAGTCTGCTATGCAGCAGCTAACCGCTATTGAAGTGCCGGTAGGCTGGAGAAAACAATACTGCGGTATTAAAAAACTTGTATTAAACAAGGTTACTTATTATTTTATAGATAATGAGTATTATTTTAAAAGAGATTATGGATTATATGGATATCTTGATGATGCTGAAAGATTTGCTTTCTTTTCAAGAGCTATATTAGAAATGCTGCCCATTATCGACTACAAACCGGATATAATAAACTCAAATGATTGGCAGACAGCACTAGTTCCAGTTTATTATAACACGATTTATGCGAGCGATTGGCGTTATCATAATATTAAGCACGTATTCACTATTCATAATATTGGTTATCAAGGACAATATGGTATGGAGCTTATTCCTGAAATCATCGGTATCCCTCCTGAGTTTTCCAATATAATCGAATATGATAACGATGTAAATTTCATGAAGGGTGCTATTGTAACAGCAGATAAAATCACTACTGTTTCCCCTACGTATGCACAAGAAATACTTGACCCTTGGTTTTCACATGGACTTGATAGAATTTTAAGGCATTATACTTATAAAACCTGTGGATTTTTAAATGGAATTGATACAGAATTTTATAATCCCCAAACAGATTTAAACATAGCCGAGCAATATTCAGCAAATAACAAAAAGGGCAAGGCTGTTTGCAAGGAAAAGCTTATAGAGGAATTTGGACTAAGCGATAATAAAGAGCCTGTAATAGCNATTATTTCACGCTTTGCCGGACATAAAGGCTTTGATCTTGTAAGAGAAGTATTTAATCAAATTATTTCACTAGGGTACAAGGCAGTTATACTAGGCTCNGGTGAGTTTTATTATGAAGAATTCTTTCAGCAGATGCATTATACTTATCCTGATAAAGTNGGCTTTTACTGNGGATATAATCCTGAGCTGGCAAGAAAGATATATGCNGGTGCTGATATGTTCTTAATGCCTAGTAAAAGTGAGCCATGTGGCCTTGCACAAATGATAGCTTTAAGATATGGTACTATTCCTATTGTAAGGCTCACAGGAGGGCTAAAGGACAGTATACCCGATGCCGGTGGGAAAAATGGTCTTGGCTTTACATTCCTTAATTATGACAGCTATGATATGCTGAATGCTATTCGTCGTGCTAGGGAATACTATGATAATAAGCTGATGTGGGGAAAACTTACCAGTCGTGCTATGCGTGCAGACTTCAGCTGGAAAAATTCAGCTAAGCTTTACTACGGACTTTATAAGGATATAATAAAAAAATAATAGAGAGAATATGCAAAATACAATTGATTTAATAAACGGTCTTAACGATTCACAAGTAAAACAAAGAAAAGACAAAAATCTAGTAAACAGTGCTTATCATGTTCCATCAAAGTCAATTTTAAATATTTTAAAGGATAATATTATCACCCTTTTCAATATTTTAAATATTGTTTTGGCAGTTTTTGTGCTGCTCGTAGAGTCATATAAGAACATTTTATTTTTAGGTGTAATCTTTTCTAACATAGCTATTGGAATTTTTCAAGAAATTCGTGCTAAAATAGCTGTTGACAAGCTTTCCCTCATATCCTCTCCAAAGGCAAGGGTAATAAGAAATGCTAAAAAACTCACCGTTAGTGCTGATGAAATTGTGCTTGATGATATTTGTGAGCTTTCATCAGGTATGCAGGTTTGTGCTGATTCAATCGTTGTCAATGGAGAATGTGAGGCAGATGAAAGCCTTGTCACTGGGGAAAGCGACGCAATACTAAAAAGAAAAGACGATTTGCTGCTATCAGGTAGCTTTATCACAAGTGGAAGCGTTTGTGCTAAGGTTGAAAAAGTAGGTGCCGACAATTATGCAAATAAAATCACTGCCTCAGCAAAATATATAAAGAAAAATAATTCTCAAATGCTTAGTGCTATTAAAAGAATTATCAAAATTATTTCCATATGTATTGTTCCTATTGGGGCGGCACTGTTCTTTAAAAACATATTTTTAACAGAACAAAATTTTGAAGATGGCGTTGTTAAAACAGTTGGTTCTATTATAGGTATGATTCCTGAGGGACTAGTGCTTTTAACAAGCATTGCTTTAGCTGTTAGTGTAATCAGACTGGCAAAGTCAAAAACTCTTGTTCAGGATATGTATTCTATCGAAACACTAGCTAGAGTTAATGTTTTATGCCTTGATAAGACAGGCACTATTACTGAAGGAAGTATGAAGGTAGATGAAATAGTCGAGCTTGATAATTCAATTATCGATGCTGAAGTGGCTCTTAATGCACTTTCAAGCTCTTTAAACGATGATAACGCCACTTTTACAGCCATAAAGGAAAGGTTTAATAAAGGCACTATATTCACCACTGTAAATATAATACCTTTTTCTTCAGCAAGAAAATTCAGTGCTGCTGTTTATGAAATATCGGGCAGCCTAAGCACAATTGTACTAGGTGCAGCCGAATTTATTTTACCCAATATAAACAGCAAGCTAAAAAAAGAAATCTCAGCTTATTCACAAAAAGGTAAAAGAGTTTTACTGCTTGCACATATAAAGGGAAGAATAGATAATTTTGTACCTCAAAATGCAGATATAAAGCCCATTGCACTTATACTTTTAAGTGATAAAATTCGCAAGGAAGCGCCTGAAACTCTAAGCTATTTTGAGCAGCAAGGAGTAAAACTAAAAATAATTTCCGGAGATAATCCTATTACGGTTTCAAGTATAGCCAAACAGGCTGGCTTAAAAGATGCTGATAAATATATTGATGCTTCTACACTAAAGACAGATGAAGAATTATATGAAGCAATAAGAAATTACAATGTATTCGGAAGAGTTACACCACAGCAAAAGCACAGCTTTATAAAGGCTCTGCAAGAGCAAGGAAATGTAGTTGGAATGACAGGCGACGGAGCTAACGATGTACTTGCACTTAAAGAGGCTGATTGTAGCATTGCCATGCAAAGTGGAAGTGATGCGGCTAGAAATGTTTCTTCACTGATTCTTTTAGATTCAAGCTTTGCCTCACTTCCAAAAGTAGTAGCAGAGGGAAGAAGAACAATAAATAATATAGAGCGGTCTGCAAGTTTATTTATAGTAAAAACTATTTTCTCTTTCCTACTAGCTATTATACAATTAATCTTAAATGTTGCTTCACCTTTTATGCCGATACAAATGACAATGATAAATGCCTTTGCAATAGGTATTCCCTCTTTCATCCTAGCTATGGAGCCAAATCACAAGCTGGTAAAGGGTGGATTTTTATCAAATATTCTTAAAAAAGCTATACCGGGTGCATTGACAATCGTGTCAGCTATAACAGGACTTTTTATAATATCAAAATTTTTAGATATTTCACCTGAAAAAATGTCAACAATGGCAACAATAATTCTAAGCTTTATATCACTTTCCGTTTTATTTACAATAAGTGTTCCATTTAATAAAAAGCGATTA